>Ga0180217_1000462_pt1 | contig 66335 bp, 35 predicted proteins | sample eDN3rd37CBELigOP_FD_128521 | JGI IMG/M metagenome (GOLD analysis project Ga0180217, IMG submission 128521) | Enriched Organic Plus compost microbial communities from Emeryville, California, USA - eDNA 3rd pass 37_C BE-Lig OP (version 2) (version 2) ...
ATGGTATTAACATTGAAGAGCGTAACTGGAATCTCAACCAAGTGTTGGCCCAATGCGCGGCTTAATGGGGCTGGTAATGCATGGACAAGCATGCCCAAACACAGAGTTCGGGATGCAGCTTTTGTAGGCCTAGTCCCTTCTAAGTCGCCAACGGAACGCCGAACACCGGTTGCAAGCGACCGGGCATTCCACAGAACAACAACCATGGCAAGGCACTGCGTGGAGGCGGTTCTCGAGTGTGCCCGGCTTATAGCGTTCCATACAAGCATTACTAGCTATACACCTCAAGGAGAGCTTGTCGAAACGGCCGTATCATAAATGCTGTACACGGGTCTTTATTTAGAAGCGATGTGATGGGGTTCTGTGAGGAGATCTGAGGCAGTGTTAATGAATCAAGTCTGTTCGGCTAACGTGTCAGCCTAGAGCATAACATAGTCAGCAATACGCTCTGCAGCCGTACTCAGGAGATGGTAGATGGATGAGACACTAACTTTGATATCCTGAGTTCGTATTCAATTGTGTTACCGAACTCTCGTCGTTGCCAGTGTCTCATCCCTCTTGTCAGAGAATCTAGTGGGATGAGGTATGATAGCACGGGGGAGAAAGTTATCAGGTAAATAGTAGAGGGGTTATATACATAGACGCCTTGTTGCGCGTAACCATTGGTCATTGTAGTCTAAGATGACGAGCTACAACCCACTCTGTCAAGGACCGATCGAACCCTGAGCAATCGAGGGGGGAGCAGCTGCGGGCTATAGAACGGTACGAACATAGAGAGGACCTGGTGGGAACTCTCCGATAGGGTCTAGAAACCACTCCTCGCGCGTTCGGTACTGCGCGGGCTGCATACGGCGAGGGTCCAGCGAGAGGTGGGCATCGTCACTGGAGACCGAACCGGGCTGACCCAAGCGGGTCTGAGCATGGGTGGGGTGAAGGTGGGGTTGCGGCACGGCAGTTTTGTGCGCACTCGCGGGAGGATATAGCGCAACCCCGCCGTAAATCGCTCTCGCCCGCTTGTCGATGGACTGCTCGTACAGCGAGAACGAGAACCACACAACAAAGATGATGCCCATCATCTCGATGAGCATCTTAAATGTGCTGGTCCGCATTGGAAGGTTGTTACGCGATGCGTATGTGAGTGTCTCTTGGTGCAATCAGTGAGGAAGAGCTTTCTTTAAGTTGGTATCGGGTTTAAAGTGTCTCACGGTGCGTTTACCGGGAGAAAACAGAAGCCAGAGGTTCACGTGACTTGAAGTTGACTCTCTGGGTCAGGCGTTTGCTACAATATGCGGCGAAGTTCAGGGTATTGCGGGGGTAGGTTAGTAAACAGAACTCGATAGAGGATTGTTAGAACTTGAAGGCTATCCAATGAATTTATCACCACTCTCACGCACCGCCTGCGTCCCCACTTTCCACAACTCTAGTAAACGTTGTCGTCAGTCTTGAGTCAGTGGTGAGGGGGTCTGTGCAGCAGGATGTATAAACCACGTGCCGAGGAGATGTACCAGGGATACCCGCACGGAATGGCTCCGCGCGTAGATCCAAAACGCTTTATGCGAAAGTTGTAATTTTCTGCGATTTTTACATCACACGTGACATGTCCACCTGGAACTTTCTTCGCGACTGACCATTTTCGCGCCGTTTTTTGAACACGAGTAGCTTTTGCGTTAGCTGTGAGTTTGGAGGGGATCGCGCCAGGATCTCGCGCCGGAAGCAAAATGTGCATGATTTGCAACTTGAGACCAACTTGAATATTTGTAAGGCTATTCTGTATGTTACGTGGATCCATGTGAGATCCTCACTTCCCCATTCGAACGCGCGCTTGAAAAGAATCTAATCTCCCGTCTGCATGCTGTGGTTCCTCTATTCTACACGCTCTCATCCAACTCACGGCACGTACACACTTTGCACCCTGTACCTAACCCCTGTAGCCATGTCCACCCCCCCGCGTGAGTCGCCCACCAACAACAACTCCCAAATTTCAGAGGCCAAGGAGCTGGATCCTAACGCACGCCCCAGCACGACAAGCCTGAGTCAGGGTACTATGACTGAAGACTTGAGGAGCGGCGAGACGAAGGATGCTGCCGCCACTCGCATGTCTGCCCTATCCGACCTGGCTATTCTGCAACACATGATCGCTGGTACCGTTGTGATTGAACCTTTCCGAGAGCGCCAACTGAACACGTCTTCGTACGATGTCACGCTGGGCGAGTACTACTTCCGCGAGACGCGACCCACGACGGGTGACGGTGAGATCCAGATCTACAATCCTTACTCGGAGACCATGGTGCGACGGGTCTGGGGTGCGTGCCAGACGGCGGAACGGGTCGGTGATATTCGACACAAGTACCCACCCACGGCCTTGGAGAACATCCATGATGACGAGCGTGTGATCTTTATTAACCCTGGTGAGACGATTCTCGGGCATACTCTAGAGTTTATCGGTGGCCGCGGCACTGTCACCACCATGATGAAGGCACGCTCCAGTGTTGGCCGAAACTTCATTGAGGTCTGCAAGTGTGCCGGCTGGGGCGATGTTGGTTACATCAATCGTTGGACGATGGAGATCACAAACAACTCCCACTACACAATCCCACTTGTCGTGGGTCGCCGTATCGCGCAGATTGTTTTCTTTGACACGGACGGTACGCTCCGCAACCGTTCCTATGCAGATGGTGGCAAGTATCAAACCACTCGAGACTTTGCTTTGCTGGTGAAGGACTGGAACCCTCAGTCTTGTCTGCCCAAGATGTACATGGACTCTGAAATTCAGCGAAGGTTGACTGAGACCGAGCCAGAGACTGAGGGCAAGTCCAGTGTAGAGCAAGCGCGAGCACTTTTGGAGAAGCACAAGAAAGCTTTATAATCATTAGAAGAAGTGAATCGATGACGCTCTGTCACAGCCACATTGTCAAAGTGCTGAGCACGTAAACCACACCTAATTGCAAAAGAAAAGCCTTGACCCGTAGAAATGCTATGTGATTGATTACAAATTATCCATTCTTGCTCTGCTTATCGCTTATCTCTCTACCTAATGTGACTGTACAAATACATCTCAACCCCTAACAATCGCTACGGCACCTTCAGGGCACCCAATGAACAGAAAAGTAAAAAAGACGTTTTTATTGTCTTACTATATCATGGAAGACAAGCATAGACCGCTTGGACTACTTGTACAAATGGGGTGTGTCTACAACGACGGGCTCGAATCTTAATCAAACTATGGACGGATGGATGATGCTTGAGCTTGCACGGGGGTAAGCACGGGCCACTAAGAAACAATAGGATACGCTGCAGTTCATTGGATTGCGTGTAATGACCACTGCGTTCAAGCTGAAGTGCAACTTAGTGCTTAATAGCAGCGAAAGCCTGATCAAGATCGCCAATGATATCTTCGATATCCTCAATACCAACCGAGAGGCGAATCAGAGTGTCGCTGATACCAAGAATTGCTCGCTGTTCGGGAGGAACAGAAGCGTGCGTCATGCTAGCAGGGTGCTCTGCAAGGCACTCAACTGCACCGAGCGACTCGGCACAGAGGAACAACTTGAGGTTGGACAACCACTTGCATGCATCTTCGTAGGTACCCTTGAGCCAGAAGGTGATCATACCGCCGGAACCGGAGGTCTGAGACTTGGCGATCTCGTACTGGGGGTGAGACTTGAGACCGGGGTAGGCGACACGCTCAACAAGAGGGTGCTTCTCGAGATACTCAGCGACGGTCTGAGCGTTAGCCGCGTGCTGCTTCATGCGCAACGAAAGTGTCTTGAGACCACGCATTGCCATGTACGCGTCAAAGGGCGAGAGAACAGCACCCAAACCGTTCTGGATGAAGGCAAGATCCTTGGCGATCTTCTCATCGTTGGTGACGACAACACCACCGACGACATCGGAGTGACCGTTGATGTACTTAGTGATGGAGTGGACAACGATATCCGCACCGAGATCCAAGGGGCGCTGGAAGTAAGGAGTCATGAAGGTGTTATCGACAACAAGGAGGAGACCACGTGCCTTGCAGACCGCAGCAACCTTGCGAATGTCGGAGACCTTTAGAGTGGGGTTGGTGGGAGTCTCGAGCCAGACGAGGCGCGTCTTGTCAGTGATTGCAGCTTCGAAGGCACCTTCCTGGTTAAAGTCGATGAAGCTGAAAGTGAGACCAGCGGTGCGGCTCACGACGCGGCGGAAGTAGCGTTGAGTACCACCATAGACATCATCAACTGAGATGACGTGCGAGCCGGCATCGATCAGGTTGAGAATGGAGCCAGTGGCAGCGGAGCCAGAGGCGAAGGCGAAGCCGTACTTGCCGTTTTCAAGGGCAGCCATGCAAGCCTCGAAGGCCTGGCGGGTGGGGTTGCCAGTGCGCGAGTACTCGTAACCACGGTGCTTGCCAGGCTCAGGCTGGGCGAAGGTGGTAGCGAGGGAAATGGGCACAGTCACCGCACCGGTACGGGGCTCAGGCTCCTGGCCGGCGTGGATTTGGAGGGTGGTAAAGCCGTAGGGCTTGGCAGTTTGGGTCTTTTGCTCAGCTTCCATGGTGTATGTCTGAAGCCAGGCACAAAATGGGGCGCGTCCGATTCGACGTCGGGGGGACAGGGGAGGGTATACAGGTGAAACGAAGCAAAGTGAGTATCCCGAGGCTTGAAAGCGCTTCTTTGGTGGGTCAGATGCAGTTCAGGGATGGATCCAATCGGACATACGAGTACGTCTCAGTAGTACAGACTACGATGCACCGGACTCGTCTCTCTCGCTGCACGGAATGCCTGCCAACCATTGTGTACGCAATTGTTACGGATCTGGCCGACCATCCGGATACGCTGATTGGGTGGGTAGAGCAGGCCATGCACTCGAAAAGGTGGCATAACACAGCTTGGCCAAGTGCTCTACATGCGGGAAATTCATTCGCTTGCGGCTATCCCATCTCACTCGCGCTGTAGCGCATAAGCAAGATATGGCTCGTCGTGCGAAGTTAGGACGGACTAGGGGGTGTTGGAATATCTCTGCTCCGCGGCCCTCCCGCAGGTTTTCGAGCGGGCGGAGCTTTTCCGCACCCCCCCGGACGAAATGCGCGCGTGGGGGTAGGCTGTAAACAAGTGTATAAAAGGATTGAAAGTTGGGGTATGGGGTGAGTATACGAGTAATTAGATTGTCGCACACGGTCGAAATGATGGGCTCGAATCAGATAATGAGGCAGTAATTTGCGAAGCATACCCCAACCCTGCGCTAGAACACCACAACAGTGGATTCTGCATGCGTGACCTCGCAACTCGCGTCTGGCCGACTCCTGCGCGCGCTACGCGAGCGGCATGGACCACCGAGTCACTCCGCTGCGTATGTCAGACCAGTCTGTATATGTACAAATACGACCCGCGTTCCTTCCTATCCCCCGTCGGCCTACGGAACGCCCGAAACACTGCCTTGCGCTGCGCCAAGTCTCGGCTCCGGAGAGGAACTTCGATGCTGCGTTGCGAGGCGGAGGATGGGGCTGGACTTGGGATTGAGTGGTGTATAAGCTGAGCAGTGTCAGCGGACCTAGGTCATGCCCCTTGCAACCCGAGGTCAGCGCACCCGCTTGCTGCGCACCTACTTAGCCCAGCATCCGAGGAGTGGCGCCAAGTTGAGGCTGAGCGTGTATGAGAGCCGTGTGCGTGTGGAAGGATACGGAAAGTGGGTGACGATAGCCTAGTAACTTGGATAGGCCTTTAGAAACGCATGTACGCAGGTACAGGTGTGCCTAGCCGTGCTTTATGCATGTGCCGAAAGAGGTCGCGACGACTGAATGGTCCCCTACCCTCATCATCATATATGCTCACGTCCTTCCCGACACTGCCCTCCACTTTATTTGTCCCCTCACAACCCACCGAATCGTGTAATAGTCACCGGTCCCGGTTTCAACCGTGTTCCACTTGCTCCGAGTCTCGGCAGTCACAATCGCGCGTGACCTCTCGAGAACGCAATTGGAACTGGCAAGCTAGATAGCAGCAGGCCGAGAGACCTGTCCTTCACCATTGGTTATTTGTGACTTAAGCCAGGAAGCTATTTCATTCAGTTCGCGCAATGTCTAAGGTTCTGCGCAAGGCACGATCCAAGGCTTCCAAGCCCAAGGCTCCTGTCCCAACCACTCCTGATGACCTCGCAGAAGTGCTCGGTGTGTTTGTATCCCAAACACCCAGCAAGGAAGATCTTGACTATGCAGAATCTGTCCTCAGGGAGTTCATGAAGACCTCAGCTGCGCTCTTTCCTATGTTGGAACAGATTCAATCAAACGAGAACCCAAGCATCCGCCAGGTCGCCGCAGTGTTGCTTCACAAACGCATTGAGGCCTACTGGCGTGATGCCAAAATGAAGGGTGCATTGGAAACAGCCAAGTCCATGCTTATTGAAATGCTCACCCAGGAGCAATTCAACCCAGCACGTAATGCCATCGCGCATTTGGCCATTGTCGTCGCAGAGACCGAGAAGTCATCACGACCCTGGCAGGCTCTCCTAGAGCTGATGCTCCAACTCGCTCAGAGCTCGAATGAACGTGATGTGGAACTAGGATTGCTTCTGATGCGATACTTAGGACACATTCGAGCCATTGCAGAGCATCGAAGCGACATGATCACCCTGCTCTTTAATCTGTGCCGTACCAGCCAGTCACCTGTCGTTCGCAGCCGTAGTCTCGCAGCACTCTACCGAATGTTTGTGGCAATGTACAAAAATGCATCTATGAGTCAGGAAGAAGGTGAAGATGAGAATGCTTGGAACCCCCTGCTTCCATTCGCGAACGAAATTCCTACTTTTATGGAGGTTTTGAACACCCTCATTGAAGATGGTAACGAAGATGCCGTCGTCCACATGCTTAACATCCTGCGCTTGTTTGAAGAAGCTGAGGCCTTGGGTGACAATGTTCACCTCGTGATCACACACATCTGCACGTACGCTGAGCACACCGAGATCCCCCTCTCCGTTCGCTCCAATGCAACTTCTTTGCTTGTTTTCCTACTGCAAAACCGTCCAATTATCATTGAGCAGGGTGATCACTATGATCGTATCTTCAATCTCTCCTTGAGCCTGCTCCGTGAGCCCGATGACGAAATGAACGAGACTGAAAGTGGAGAGACTGCACAAGTCATTGGTATGGAAGTTCTTGAGCAGGAGCTACGTCTCTTGCCACGTGGCCAGGTGTTCAAGTCGTTCTTGGCAGCATGTGATCAACTCTATGCCAGCGAGGTCGTTTGGGATCGTCGAGCCTCACTCCTTGTGTGGTCCGTTATGATCGAGGTTATGCCTGACGATCTTACTACTGAGGACAAGGGCGAGTATTTCCGTAACGTGCTTCGAGTTACCTCCGCACGTCACGCTGAGGAAGATGTGGTTATGCAAATTGCCTACCTACGCATGGTTTCTCAGTACAACAGTCACTTCGGAGCCGAAGTTGTGAACGACGCAGAGACTTTCCTTACTGCCTTGGTTCAGACGTTTGACCTTCCCTTGGAGAAGCAGACCCTCCAGCTGCTGGAGCGCACCTTGTGTTGTGTCGAGATGTGCGCGCAAGCACTTGGTCCCTTGATGGGAGAATTTGCAGAGCGCTTCGTTGACATTTCAGTCCGCTATCTGGAACATGCAGAACCGAGAATCCGCACCACAGCAATGTCCGCGCTTGCCGCTCTAATTGAGCACAAGGTCGCGCCGGCTGCAGAGTTGTATAGCTTGCTCAAGCCTGCGCTCCTCGCAGCGATTACGGAGTATAACTTTAAGGCTATGAAGGAAGCCGATGAAACCAATGAGGAGGCTCTAGAATTGCGCAACTCGGCCACACAGGCCCTAGGCGCGTTGATTTACGCCGTTGGTCCGGAGGTTGCGCAAGAGGTCATTGAGCCATGCCTCGAAAACATGTTCTCTGCTCTAGTCGACTGTGATGACTTTGAAGCTCGCGAGCACTCCTACTACTTCCTTGGTCAGGTTGCCAAGACTTGGGGAAAAGACTTGCCTATTGAGCTCTTGGATCGCATCGTGCTTGTGTGCATCCAGGCGATCTCAAGTGAAGAGGGTATTAGGCACAAGACGGATGACGAAGATGAAGAAGGTAACACGGGTCTGGGCAACTTCCTGGCTGGTACTGACGATGAGGACGAGGATGATGACGAGTCAGGAGAAGATAAGATTATCCAGAAGCTTCGAAGCTACATCGAACGTAAGGAGGATGATGACGATGATGATGCCGACGAAGAGGAGGATGCTTATGTTGATCTTGCCGATGACGACGAAGAGGAGCTTGAGGTTGGTGATGAACTCAATGAATACCGCCCTGTCTATTCTCAAGGCGCCTTGCGCATGCGTTGGGAAGCCCAAAGTGCTCTCGTCAAGATGATGAATGCTTTGGGTGAACAGATGCCAATCAGGTATGTGCGTCTGTTTGTGAGCTCGATCTTGAATCAGGTACAGTTGCCATCTCACGCCCAAATGTGGACCATCGACATTGAGATGGATATTCTCCGGTATCTCGCCAAATACTACCCCAATCCTGAAGGAACCCATCAGGGAATCGAAACCGAGATGCACAGTAACGCAAGTGAACTGGTTCGTGGCATTTTGCTCCAAACCGTCGCCCAGATCAATGATGAGTGCGACCCGGACGTTGCCTGCAGTTGCTTCCAGTTGCTCACGCTAGCCAATGACCTGTTCGGTATGGTGGCGACCCCAGGCGACCATCTCATCATCCAGAAGAAGTCAAAGAAGAAGAGGCATCAGCCTGCTGAGGAAGACGAAGAAGAAGGAGTGAGGTATATCGTCTTCAAGGACTTCTGGGAGGAGGTTATGAAGGGTGTTGTCGAAGATAAGGCGCCGTTCTTGATCGATTCCGAGAATGCATTAGAGGGTGGTAGCCATGGTGAAAATGTTATGACAGCCTACTTTGACTACATTGGTGCTTTAGCGAGAAACAATGGTCAGAAATTCGTGTCGGAGTACTTCGATGCAATTTTTGAACCTTTTGTGAACTACGCTCTGAACGAGAAGAAGAACGACACCTTCCGTGCGGGAGCAATTGGTGCACTGGCAGAGATTTTTGACTTCGCGGGACAGCACTGCCTCCACTACGTGCCTCATTTGATACCATTGCTTCCGAATTGGCTGCTCCACCCAACGACGGACATCGCACGCAATGCTGCATACCTTGTTGGTTGCATTTTCCGTGTGAAGACTACCAGTGCCGATCCTGCAGAATTCGCTCCTACGCTCCAGGCGCTTGCTGAACTTTACAACCGCCACCACGGCGAGCGAGACACCAACCTCTCCAACATCACCGGATGCTTGGATAACATCGCTGCCGCATTTGTCAAGGGCTTAGTCTACTGCCACCAGATCTTCGAAGACCCCAGGCCGGTGCTGCAATTGGTACTTGGAGAGTGCATCCCGTTAGTCTCAGACTTCACTGAGGCCAACGAAGTCTACACGTTGCTTAAAGACTTGTACGCTCTCTACCCAGACGTTTTGACTCCGTTTATTCCGTCCTTGGTTAAGAGTCTGAGCATTTCAGCTCAGGAGCCCTTGATCAATCTTGAAACAGAAGGCGCAATTGCGCAGCTGTTCCATATGTTCGCAGAACAGGCGCCTGAGTTATTCCAGCAAGGTGTCGACTCTGTCGCACAGGACGAGGCCGCAGCCCGAGCGCTCTCCAATTTGTTCGAGTATGGGCAAACAGATCCGCAGACCGTGGCTGGTCATTAATGGCTTACTGGGCACGCGGGTCACAACGGTTGCAAGTACTAGCAGTGAGCTGAACCTGTGATGAGCTCAGATCCTGCATGATTACAACTTTACACCACGTTCTATTCACATACAAACCTACAAAGTAGTAAGCTCTGTCCGCAAGGAAGCAGAACGAGGTCATATTCGGCATGTGCAGTAAGTACGCGTGGAGTCTCGCGTCTCCTCGAGACTGATACGGACCCCCGGAGTCGCTGCTGTGACGACACTTGAGTCCTTGGACGAGTCAGTCTGCGTCTTTGTCGGAAAGTAAAGCCGAATTGCCCTCTTCAGGTCTCGAACTGCGGCAAGCCGGACTGCTTTCATTAGGACGTCCATGTCTTCAAATGGCCTACCTTGAAATTGAGGAACCTGTTGCGCGTAGTGCTCCATCAACTCTGGACTGCGTAGGACCAGAGGGAGTTCGCGTTTAACACTGAGTGATGAGATCACATCATCCAGATGAACATAAAATGGTGTAGTAAATGAATTGAAGTGATGGCGCGTTCTCATGAATGGAGAGTACCTATCATGACTCAGAATATGAAGATGTAAATGATCCATCGAAGGACTAGCATGGAAACCTGCGTCAAATCTGAGGAAGTCGGGTAAGTGCTTAGGCGCTAGAATACACTGCTCGGGGTCGTTGTTGAAGCGTTCACGAACAAACTGATCGATAATCTTGCAAAGGTTTTGATCTGGATAGGTAAACATGTGGAGATCGTATTGCTTGAGAAGCACAGCACGCACCAGCTCGACAAGCTTACGTGCGAGGTTAAGCATTCGTCGTAGCAATGGAAGATGCTCTGGTGTCAGCTCCGACGGGTTGTCGATGTCCGTTCTTGGGACTAGAGTTGAGTAAGGAACATAGGGATTAGGAGTATTCGGGAAATAAGATTAACTGCATGCAAATGATGGGTAGTGGAACTTGAAAAGGGAGAATATAGTTCGACTCAGTCAAGTTCTCGAGGAAACCGAAGTTGGGATTTCTGGAGACGTACGGATGAGCAGATGTGTGCGAGCCTTGGGATAGCGATCGCGTACGATGACGAACTCTTTGTCATAACCCAAAATGGCGTCGTGCAACTTGAAGATCGTCGGGTCGGATGGATTTACGTTCGTCAGGAATTTCAATGAGTGGATGTTCTCACCAGGGTAGGGTATATACTCCGGGTGGAGATGCACCTCCCGCCAATATGGCGGGGGAGGACCTCTAGACGTGTGAAGCAGTGTCGAAAAATCAAAATACTGGTCCGCAGTGCGCGTTGCACTACGGTTAACGCCGACGAGCCGTCTGCCCTTTTCATCAACAGCTTCGTTCGGGTCGATTTCGCTCAGTTCCGAGTCGCCCTCAGAATGTGTCGTGGTTTTGTCCACACCATCTGTGCTCTCATAGTAGTCCAAATCGTAATTTAACTTCTCTTCCGACATGGCACTGCGTCTATGCCTAGTTTTTGATCTGGTGGAAAAGAAAAACAAATGTTCCAAAGTTTCGCGAATGTGATTTATGGTAGGTCCTGACTGAGCAGGGCTGCGTGGTGAATCAACCAAACAAAGCAATGGGGCTGAGTTGGGAGGGGGGAGACTATGCAATTACTTACATGATATATGGAAGGTGTGCTGATATCCTGAGCGATTCTCATCATGCTACACCTTCGAAAAGCTGACTTATTCCAGATCTAGATCGAGGTCGTCATCGGCGGCGGTTGGGGCTAGGGCTGCCGGTTTCGGGCTTGTTGACACGCTGCTGATGTTGGTGACGCCGGCCGCAGAAGACGTCGGTGGCACGCTGGATACTGTCTTAGCCTCAACACCACTGGGCTTCGTTGTGGAAGGTGCCGTGTCCAGATCATCATCGAGGTCCATCTCGAGGTCATCCGTGGGCTGAGGGTTTGTTGGTACCGACGGTGTGACGGGATCTGGCTTTGACAGTGCTGTGGTAGTTGCAGCTTCATCGTCGAGATCCATGTCCAGGTCTGCATCCAGAGATGCAATGGTGGCAGTGTCCGGCTTTGAGATTCCAGTCGAATGAGCGCTTGTTGATGCCGAATGCTGTGACGTCGCGGGCTTAGCAGCCGGGGCGTTGTCAAGCGAGAGTTGCAAGTCATCGTCACCGTCATCTTCGGGCTTCGATTCAACTCGATTCGCAGCAGCAAGAGTAGGTACTGGGACTTCGGCTTGTTGCTTGACAGGTGGAGGGTTCACTGCGCTGTCTTCAAGATCTAGATCAAGGGCATTACCCGCAGGGGCTTTCACCTCAGACTTGGATTCAACTGCGGCTGGCTTGGGGGCTGGCTCATCAATATCTAGATCAAGATCATCGGCACGCTGGCTTGGCTCGGGCTTCGAAGGGGGAATAGGAGCCTCGGTACGTGTGTTCGGGGCTGGCTCATCAATATCTAAGTCAAGATCATCAGCTGGTTTTGCTGGAGTGCGTGACTGTGCCACAGTACTGGTTGTAGTAGCCGCATCGGGGGGTGGGATGGATCTTGACTCATCAAGGTCCACGTCAAGCTCGTCATCCGCAGGCTTTACCTGTGCGACCTTGGGCTCCTCTTGCTCTGCTGACTTCGGCTGTGTTGAGGTCGTTGCGACTTGGTCGACACTCATGTCAAGAGCACCACTTTCCACTGCTGTTGCTGGCATCGTAGAAGGAGCTACCTCCAACGTAGGATCTTCGGTTACGTCCTCAAGCCGAGGCTGTAGAACTGCGGGTGAGGCTTCAAACGTGATGTCGGTCGTAGACGTCGTCGTTGCCGCAGTAGGCGATGGGGCTAGTGCAAGTGAAACGTGCTCAGCAGCGGCCGACGCGTCTGAAAGTGGCATGTAACTTGTTGCTCCCCCGTCAACTTCCAGCGCGAGGTCGTCGTGTGATGCGGTTGAGAATTCTGGAAGTCCTTCGGGGAGCGAGACGTGTGCCGTGACAGGCGCCGACGGGGGCGAATCTAAGACCTTTGTCGAACCTGTGGAGTCATCCGTGAAATCAATTGCAGACTGTCGAGGATAGCTATCCGGGTTCGTTTGCATCAAAAGCGGCTCAACTGGAGTCGGTTGCATGTTGGTGGAAGGCGACGTAGCCAACGCTTGCTGGTCACGAGCTTTGGTTACTGGCACTATCTCTGGCGCTGACACTGAGGCTGCTGGTTGCTCTAGCACCTCGGCAGATGCAGACGTCCTAGCTATTGAAATAGGTTCAGTGTGAGCTCCACTTGCAGTTGGGCCACGCCTTGACCCAGCAGGCGATCCCGCACGGTGCTCTGATGACTTTGCGAGTACCGCGCGAGTCTCTTGCATGAGCTGCTTCCGTCGTTCCGCGAGAAGTTCCTGTTGCTTCAAGTACTGCTCAACGAGTCGCTGTTTTTCAGCCTTCTCGGCAAGCCGTTTTTGCCTGAGCTGCTTCTTGGAATATTGTAGCTGCTCCTTTCGCTCTTGGCGGAGGCGCTCCCGTTCTTGTCTCTTTGCCTCTTCCTCTCGTCGAGCCTTTTCTTCTTCCTCCTCCTTCTTCTTGCGTTCTCGTTCCTTAATATACTCAAGGCGAGCGGCCACACGCTGCCTACGCTCCATCTCTGCCTGGCGAAGCTCTGCGAGTCTCTGCTCCTCCGCCTCGGTTCTAGGAAGATAAACAGGCACAGGGTCAGGATGCACAGGGAGTGCAAGCAACATGGCCATACGATCCTTATGCTGTCGTGCAAGCTCTGCGAGCGTCAGAGCCTCCTCTTTGGTCCATCGTTTGAGAGGCCTTCCGTTTTGAGATGGTGGGGGAAGCTTGATCGGTTTCTGAGCTGTGTTCGACTTAAGATAGGCGCCACCCCCAGGCGAAGAAAACGCAGATGAGAACGAGCGGCTCGTTCCTGTGTCAGAGAATGAGCTGCTGCGTGTGGAGCCTGAAGGTGAGCCACTGCGGTAATCACTCCGAGGGGTGGCATGCCTCACACGAGAAGCGTTCAGGCCGGCTGAAGCAGAACTGCCTTCACTCGGGATGCTCGCATTGGCGGCAGCTGCTTGTTGTGTGATAGGCGGCAGGGAGCTAGGTGCCCGGAACGAAGGCTGACCGTTTTCATACGTGTAGGGGGGGTTGTCAGCCGATGGCATCGCAATCGAATCTGCAACGCGTTCACGTCTTCCCCAGATCGAGGGGTCTGTGAAGAGTCCTATTCTTTCCGTTTGCGTGAGCTATAGGGGGGTAAGAGGGTCAGAAGATGAGACTTGAGTATAAAGCAAATCTTCGAGGTGATATACTCCCACAGGGGTCCTCCCGCGAGATATAACGACAAATCCAATGGGTTCGGCAGGGCTCACGTACGCTCCGAGGCTCATTGCCATCCTTGCGGGCAAGGACCTGGGTCTGGGCCCGTCTCATTCGCACAAATGGTCAGGCTGAGGCGAACCCCGCTGGATTTACGCGACGTGTCGCGGGGCTTATTGTCGTAGCAAATAGGGTTTTCTCAGGGTCGGCTAGTGGCTCGCCCGTTACCGAGTTTTTGGAGGCCGGGAGGGTTGAGAAGACGTGTGTTCCGAGAGTTCTATACAAAGTAATTAGGTGAGAAATATAATGCAATTATTGTTAGAGTCGCCACTCGTGACAGACATGCCAAACCCGCAGTGGGTCATAAGAAACGTCTCTTTTGAGTGTTGAGAGAGGTATATCGCAGGTCAAGCGTGTGTGCGTGGGTGAGCGGTGCGTTGCAATCAATCTAACAGATGACATGTATACCCATGGCACGGCCATCTCGAACAGTTGTGAGAGTGTCCCCTCGCAAATCGTGTCCTTCTCATTTGATTGGAAAAGCGATTTCAGGCCCACACCGTTGGGATTGAAAATGGGGTAGTTTTGTGGGTGTTCTCACATAGAAAATCCCAGCAGCGGATACACAGCGCCGGGGAATTCTGTGCTGTGGACATTATTCATGGATTTACAACAACCCTCTGGCTTTTCGAGTGTATAATCCTTTTTACCCACAACCCTTTTTTCCCGACCCGAGGAGACTTCCGCGCCTTTCGCGCGACCCGCACGGGTTGTGCCTTCACCTCACCCACTCATATCTCGTCCTCATTACCCCTTACCATGTAGCAGAATGTCGAGCGAAGAAGGCGGCGCCGAGGTTGCCGTTTACCTGTATGACCTCTCACAGGGCATGGCCAAGTCCATGTCCATGATGCTTTTGGGCAAGCAAGTATGTAGCTGTGGTTCGCGTGTAGCTATGACACTTAGGCTAAGACATCAGAGCACCGTCATGAATCGGTTTGGCCCCATGACCCTGGAACGATCTCGGGCGGATCTCCTGAAAGACCGAGTTTGACGCAGTCCGCGGGAAGCCAACACTGGATGATGACGGAGCAAATCATGCACATGTATTGCGGATAGTATCTTATGTATGTAAATGCTTGTGTGAACTTTTTTGACTGATCTAGATCGATGGCATTTGGCACACTGGCATCGTGGTCTATGGATGGGAGTACTACTACGGTGGTGGCATCCAGGCCTCACGACCTGGTAAGACGATGGCTGGACGACCCCTACGGATCATCCCTATGGGCAAGACGAAGAAGACCCAGACCGAGTTTCATGAATTTCTGCGCGCCGAATCTCACAAGTTCACTCCAGAGACCTACTCGCTCTTGAAACACAACTGCAACAACTTCACATCGCACTGTGCCAAATTCCTGCTCGATGGGACAGACATCCCCTCGTACATCACGGGACTGCCCGAAGAGGCCTTGGATACTCCACTTGGCCGCATGTTCCGACCTTTCATCGAGAATATGGAGAATGAAATGAAACGCAGTTTCAATGCAGGTGGTGGTGCTGGTTTGGTGCCATGGCAGGAACGTGGTCTGCCCACGTCCCATGCTTCCCTCTGGCTTCCAGAAATCTCCGATGGCAGTGATGGAAGACCTGCTCGGCCTTATGTTGTAAATGTGATCCCTATCGAGGGCATAGCGTCCTCGAACTCGACGGAGAGCAAATCGGCGGCCGCTGCTGCTCCTGCTGCTGGAGCTGCAGCTCCCGCGGCTCCCGCTGCTGCACCAGCTGCACCTAAGGCCAATGTTACAATGCCTGCAGCTGCAGTACCTGACGATGTTGTGACGCATGGTGAGCTAAAGCTCCGGCGCCTGGGTGGTGTCCGTAACCCCGCCCAGGCTTCAGTAGCCCCAGCTGGGACGAAAGTTCGTCAAGTTTTTGTCTCGTTGGAAGGCATGTATGATCGCCTCGTTCCCCTCCTCAAGACGACCTCATCGAAGCCCTCTGTTACTACTGACGAGAAGCGCGCCCTATCGGAAACTCAGAAGGCGCGATTGACTGCATTCTTGGCGAGTGTGCAGGATCCTGCTACCAAGCAGTCGCCCCCAGTGGACATTGAGTTGCTCGAAGTTTTCGAACATATGACTTTGAAGGTAAGTAGTTTGGCATGGCTTGCGAATACTCGTGGTTCTGTTTGAATCTTGTTCTATGGTGTCTTCGTACGTTCCTAATATTTTGCTCCTTCACCCTCACACGGTCTTTCGTCCCGATCAAATGCTACTTATTTTTCTCCGCATATAGTGGGACGTGTCCGCTCAGTTCCCTGTGCAAGGGTTGCTTCGCGTACTGCTGGTTTCACCCGCGGGCCGACGCTTCCTCACAACCGCTCAACCTGAGGAGTCCAAGCAGAACGAGGTCTTCAACACAAACCGGCTGCCACTGATCCGTACGATCATTGCCCTCGCATCGGGTACGTTGAATGCTGAGGGTGAGTTCCAGCACCTTGCTCCTGCATCCCCAACGGCCAGCAATACGCCAGCCCCAGGCTCGTCAAGCCAAGTTGTAGTTCCCGCAGCCGCTCGAACTATGGCCCTCACGGTCCTTGCGAACTTGTTCTCAATTCCCGAGGTGGCTGCTTACTTGATCGAGGACAGCTCGGTTTGTGACGTGACTACCTCTGCACTCTCGGATAGTCGTGAGGGCATTCGAGCGGTCGCAGGCAGTGTTCTGTACAACCTTGCACTCAGCATCAAGCGACAACAATTTGCTGCAGGCAAGGAAGAAGACGAAATTGTCTATCCTGAAGCTGTTAGCGAGGTGATTGTATCGCTGATTGAAGCTCTGCGCAATGAAACCTCTGCCCTGGCTGCAAATCGTCTCATGGATGCTTTGGGTGAGTTCTGCTATGGTATCCACCCCACTTGCGAGCTTCTGAACGCGTTTGACTTCCCCTTCGCCGAACTTTACTCGCGATTCGCAGGTCAGACATCGAGTGATGCAACCAGCGCGGCCGAAACCTGCCTCGATCTCCGAGATATGGCTGTACTCAGTGGTCGTCTGATGCAGTAAGACCTTCAACTGCCGACTGCTTCACTTAGAATTGAAACAACTTCTCAAGCAACCTGAGTGGCTGTCGGTGCATGTCCGTTTACCTATGACGGTCGCATAGTCATATCCCGCTGTTTCAATGTTCATTAGTTACAACTTTTGCCTGCAAGAATCTTTTGTGCGGCTGCAAGACTTTCATGCCAGTCGAATTGTATTTCTTGTTTCTGCTTGCGCGGTGTAAATACTCGTTCCCTAAGCAAGTCCCGAGGAATTAGGTCTGTCACAGAATACATTGTCTTAGTCTTCGGAGATTCGAGCCTGCTATAAAGCTGTGCAACGTTTATGGAGTTCTTGGATCGCAGAGTCGATTCATTGAGTATGTGGATGAGTGCAAGATCATGAAAGCAGAATGGATATGAGGGGAAAGGAAGGAGGAATTCTTTGTTTACGACATGATGTCTTATATGCAACTGTACAAAAGGGAAGAGAGTCGGGAATGGAGATTACGCAGAGGTGTTAGCGCTTCTTCGATCGCGCTCCTCAATGATCTTTGCGGCCCAACATGGTAGACAATAGACTCCTGAGGCTGCTCTTTGATTCATCGTCGTCTGCTCCCTCCAAGTCTCCATTGTCCCTGTGCCGTACTTCTTCGCCCTGCGCCTTCCCTGTCATGGGTACGAAGCGTACTGGGATGAAATCTTCCTGCTTGTACTCGGTGTCAGAGAGCTTTGTCCAGCGCACGATAGTCTGGTCCCACGTACCGACGGGCGCCACAAGTCGACCGCCGACTTTGAGCTGATCAAATAGTGTCTGGGGGACCTTGGGTGGCGCAGCAGTCAAGAGAATTATATCAAAGGGAGCCTCCTCAGGCCATCCCTCGTAACCATCTCCACAGCGAAGAGAGATGTTCGGATAGCCGAGGCGCTCCAGAGTCTGTTTGGCCTGCTCGGCAAGTGGCTCGACGATCTCGATTGAGTAGAGGTGGTTGACCACCTGGCTAAGCACGGCAGCCTGGTAGCCGCATCCCGTGCCGATTTCGAGTGCCTTGTCAGTCGCTTTGGGCTCGGCTAGGTCGGTCATGTAGGCCACAATGTAGGGCTGAGAGATCGTCTGTCCGTTCCCAATCGGCAGGGGACTGTCATCATACGCGAAGTACCTCATTGATGCGGGCACAAACTCGTGTCGAGGCACCTTTGTGAGCGCAGCGAGGATACGAGGGTCGGTCACGCCTCTTGCGATGATTTGTGTGCGGATCCACTGTGGAATATGGCTCATATTGAAGAGTACAACAGGATCTTATGTCCGTAACAGTTTCAATCTTTCGTTTCTCTCTGGCTCGTGGTTGTTTCGCTCAGTTGTGGTGTGCCAGGTGTGGCGCTTTCTCCTTCAATCGAATTTGGTTTCAAATCGAAGCCCTCAGTCGGGGGAACTTGGCGGCATAGCCAGCGAGCCGCATCATGCATCGTCCATGCTCCAGGGTCTCTCAACACTGCAATCGACGCCAGAGACCTTAGATATGCGGCACGGTCGCTGATGCCCCACCTCTACGCCAAACCGCGACACTAACTCCGCACTGGTCACAACTAATTCTGGCCGTTGTAGTGAAAAGCCAAAAATATCTCCGCATGTTTGTCTGCGTGATCTGGGTGTGTGTGCGGGGCTTCAAGTTCGAGAGAGCGCTCTTGAATGGGGTTCGTCTCAGGCTAGCTCGACCACTGCTTTCTCTCCCCCTACAGACATGTCTCGCAGGGTTGGAGTGTCAGACTCCTTGGTACTTTGGCGGAAGAGAACCCTGAGCAAGCTCGGCTCAGTGGTACTCCTGATCGTCGTGCTGCTGGCACAGGTGAGTGTGGGCGAAGTGCAGCGTGGGGGGCGAGCTCGCCACTATCCGCGTCTCGACAGTATACGAGCGCGAATGAGGAAGCCTAACCAGCCCAAAGAGAACATCTATGAACACGTCAGTCGGCAAACACCACCCATGTTCGTCCTTGCTGGAAGCCCGTACTATCGAAGAGCCAACCTAACCATGTCAGGCCATGGGCGCATAGACAAGGTACTAGCAGACGTGCGCTCTCACGAGGCCTACGACCTGCTCCAGGAACAAATCCGGCGCGACCAGCCAGGCGACGGATTCGTTGTTGCCGGTGCAGCAACGCATGTGTTCCCCACGACGAGCATACGGGCCCTTGTTCGCGTCAGGTTCACGTCCAAGGAGCTCGCCAACGGTACGCGGACTACCAGCAGGTCTCTCACAGAACAATACCTCCCCCAAGTCGAAGAAGACATTCGCACGGGCTGGAGGCTTCAGCAAGATGATTTATTCAACAAGGACCGAAGGTTCCGGCCGTTGCTCTCGCGGCCGTTGTGGGAGCACAAACAGAAAGGCAAACTGTCCGACAACGCCTGTGACAGGCGGGTCTTCGAAGGTCTCAAAGATCGCATCATCAATGTTATCAATACGCTGCTTGATTACAGCCTTGAGCTCACAGATGACTCCAAGAAGGAGTTCGGTAGCTCTATTACATTCACGAGGAACCTGCGCATTCGCTTAGTTCATGACGTGGTTGTCGGAACAGGAGTTGTGAGCCTAGGTGGAAAAGTGCCGGACGTTGTCGCAGGCCTGAGAAGGATATGCACAAGTCCAAATGTCTATCTCGCAAGCATCGTCCTTTTGAATGGACACAAAGGGTCGAAACGATTGATGCAGCGCATGGAGAGAGACGCACGTAAACAGCGGGTGCGAAATGCCAGGAAGCTATTCATGCAATTTGGCTACGAAAAGCCGTTGAACATCACGCGCGAGTATCCTATGGTCTATCAAAACTTCATTTTAGGCTGTGGAAACTCGGTTTCTCGAAAATGGTTCTATCGGCTGAATGGCATTAAAGCACCGCCAGCCGCAACACGGAAGGATCGAATTTCCGTATTCCAGCTGTATGATGTGTTACACGCGCGAGCCTACGCGGCATATGCTCCGTTTGATCAGTTCATGCCTCACGACGAGGAGGATGAGAATCCGACGCAAAGTTGAACAAGCTTTAAATGCAGTGTGTATTGTAGATTATCATAAAAGCATGCAATGAGGAGATCAAGCTTGACCCACGATGAGTATTGACTTGGCTTTCTCAGCGTACCTGCTCAGCTTACCAACTCCACCACAAGTTCATTTTCAGCCGCGATCAATCGAAATTGACGCAGCATCCCTAATTCACGAATTATGCTTTTCACCTCTGGATCGCAATCTAACGCATGCTCTGCGCGCATGACACACTTCTTTGCCAAGATTAGTCGTGACTTACCTCAGGACATGCGTGTTACTTCACTACAAACCCTCTTCAAGTGTCATCGCTCCGAGTTCCTCCAGAACACGTGCTTGTTCTGAAAATAGTGAAGTGAAAAGCATCTATTGTACCAACCGCTGAATTGCTTCGTCAGCACAAGATTACGAGGAAGTCAGAGCTAAATGAATACTCTTACATCGACATAATATCGCACATCGTATATCGCATCTCACTTAAATCGTCCCTCAACTTGAACGCTTATCCAGATGGTAAAACACTCGCGAAGTCTTTTCGCATTTGCAATTGTCGCTGTGACTGCGACGACGCTTGGATTGCTGATTCGGAATGCTCACGCCCAGGCGACGATTGCAAGCGATGCGCCCCTTGCTCGCAACATTGACCCAGCACGAGCTCGGCCCGTGTCTGCCCCGCCTCGCGTGCTCCCCGAGAGTGGGTACACGTGGGGACCACGAGAAGCGACCTCCCGTACATACGGCATTGTAGAGGCAATCCGTGACGCTCGTTCCCGAGAGGCGTTTGCAAACCTCAAGGAACAGCTCAAGCTGGACCTTCCCACGAACTCGTTCATTCTCTCCGGTGCTTCCTTTGCGACCGTTCCGGTAGGCAGCGTTCGAGCCTTCGTACGTGTCAAGTTCTCTGGCAATGAACTCGTGAATACGACTTCGCACACGCATGACCCTCAGGACGAGGCCATTAGCTATGACGATGACATTTTTGACGACCCCAATGATGACGATGATGACGATGATGACGGGGATGACGATTTCGATGATGATGATGATGACTACATCCGCCGTGGTCGTCGCGAACGCCGGCGTGTTCGTGGCCGTGGCCGTGTCCGTAACCCCCGTCGATCTCGAGGCATCTTCGGTCCGAACGCCCCTCCATCGCAATGCGAAGCATGCGTCTACAAGGGCTTGAAGGACCGCATTCTTCAAGTGGTTAATGAACTCAAGCTCTACGGCTCCGGACTGAAGACTCGACCCAACATGACTCATTTCAATGAGACGATTCGTTTCACGCGTAACCTCCGCTTGCGCGTTGTAAACGACACGATTGTGGGTCGCGGTGCTGTCGGCTTCTCAGGTACCATCTCTGAGGTCATGGCTGCTCTGGAGCGCATTTGCACTAACAAGTATGTCTACTTGAAGGGCCTTATCATGCTACCAGATACGGCAACGCTTACCCAGGACCTCCATGACCGCCTGAAGAACAACGCGAAGACGTTGGCCGAAGAAAACGCTAAGGTGCTTTTCAAGCAGTTTGGCTACACCAAGGCCTTGAACATGACTCAGATGTATGATCCAATCTACAAGCTGTCAGTCACAGGCTCCCCCACGGTTGTGAGTCGCGAATGGTTCTATGGTCTCAACAACGCCAAGGCCCCGTCCGCCGACTCGACCAATGACCTCATCTCGATCCTCAATTTGAACACGCTAATCCAAGCGCGTGTACGTGGCCTCTTTGCTCCGGTGGAGAATAAGTGAAATGACTGGGAAGAAGCAAAGATATGAAGATTACGGGAGACAGTCATGAATGTCAGAATGCACTCGACGCTCTCAAGCCAGCACGATTATTTCATCTTCCCAACTTGACTCACAACGGTGATGGGAATATAGCATTGGCTTAGATTATCACAAAGCAAATAAACTACGCACATACACGGGCTACGTAACGTAAGTTTGTTGCATTTTATGATGCAATCGATGTGTCTCGGTTCTGGACTACAATTTCATCCACAAGAACCACCCATTGACCTGATGTTGTTGTTGTTGGCGTTACTTGAACGACGTCAAACTGGCCTACAGTACAGTGCCCGGGCCTTTCCACAATTGGAACGGCCACAAATGCAGTGAAGATTACGAAGCCCAATACTCTTCGCCGATATCAATCAGTGGGCCTTCTTTCTCAAACCGATTCTCGAACCTGGTTCCTTCTTAAGTCCTAAAGTTCTGATACATATAACTGACGGCCGTCACCGGCCGCTAAAAGCTACTTAGATACAGTGTTCATCTTACATACATACAGTGTTGCGCTCCCTTATCTCCATAACCAGCAGTCTGGTTGATGTGTCTCTGCTGCGTTCACTTGCAAGCCTGCACAGCTCAGTGGTCAAGCCTGCCAGACTGGCAAGGAGAGAACTTCGAGAAGTAATCAAACTAATCAGAGACCTCCTAACAAGGTGTGCCCTCCAAGTTCGCCTCACCACCGACAAGCTGTAACCTCCGCTCAGTCCGCTACTACCGTCCAGTTCTCCTTAAACACGAAAGTAGCGCTGATCTGCACCTTTAAAGGGCAAACACAGGAGGGGGCTGTATCTGTGACGCTGTTCGACTCATGACGCGCTATCTGGGGGACACATCCTCTGATCTCAGCCCAGATTACCGCATGACGTCGTTTAACGAAGCTGAACAATCATGTGGAGCATGCTGCCCGCGACGACCTTGTGCTGCTTCAGTGTGTTTGAATCGACCATGGGTGCACCCTGATGAATCAGACGGATCTGAGCGGCGGGAATACCGCACTTCTCGGCGAGCTGCTCCTTGACCTATAGAACGAATGTATGGGACATTGTGTTAGTTGTCAGACAGTATCATCACATCAACGGAACAGGCTGAAACATCGCCACGAAACCGCGAAAACATTGGTATTGGTCGACGTACGCTTGCGACGGTGTCGTTTTCGTCGAATTGGAACTCGTCCTTCTGTCCATCCAGCTTCTTGACCTTGACAAGCATGTTGTAAAGGAGTGTGTCTATACAGTGGCGTAGTTTGATTGGTGTGGTGACCGTGAGAATACCACCTTTTCGCGATCCAAAAAGTGTGCTCGTGTGGCGATTTTTTGTCAACCTCAGGACTGGCTCGAAGGGGGGTATGGTGGAGGGAAGCGGATCGATTAGAGGAGATTGGCCGCGAAGCGCAGCATACCCAGGTGTTGAATGCGATTATATCTTCATGTTTTGGTTTGTCTCAGGACGAAATAACCTCTGTGCCTGTATTCTGCTCCAGGTCCTAACTGGAAACGACGAGATGATAAACTGTATCCACATGCGTCAACAGACGATCCACATAGTAGGTACACTCGCCTAGGCCTGGAGAACCAGTGCTCCACACACGACGTTGAATACACCTCCCGACGGGGAGAACCCGATGCTACATTTCCTTCGACCACATTTTGTTTACTGGAACTTGACTGGATCAGCAATGGACTCCGGCCGGTTCTGAGGGTGGAGTGACTGAGACGAGTGCCTTGGCATGCGGTTCGAGCTCAATTCGGACGCGGCCTCCGCGCGACAAGTCCGCCTTACTGGGTGAATCACGTATAAGCATGTGACCGCGACGCGACTATAAAGCTTCCGAGCGGTCTCTCGGTTGCATTGAATTTTTTCGCGCGCGTAAAGACCCGCGGCTTCGAGGGAAAAATTGAGTGAGAAGACTACAATATGTTGAAGTGAAATTCGGGGGATCGAATGAATTGATGTAAAATCTACTGCTATGGAACGATATATAACCCCTCTAGCTCTTATCCGAACCATACTATAGCCCATGTCCGAAGCCAAGCCTGGTACTATCAACATTAAAGTGCGCACTATGCGTGGTGAGGAGGTAAGTTCCACTTTGCGTCCCTTTTTGATGCGCCCCTGTGCCCCGCACATCGCCCGAACCGACTACGCATCCTGCCGAATGATGCACATCCACCGCGGCTACTACCTCCCAGCGGTGCTGCCAGATCCCCAGTCCACCTCGGGGCGCGCTGCAACGCAACAACACACGGGGATCGGATTGCTCGACTGGATCGGAGATCCGGTGTGCAGTGCCTGGCGCAGTATCACTCGTACCCGTCACGCCATGAAGTTACCTGCATGATTTGTTGATGCGTGTAAGATTACCGCAGCTCATTCCTGGTTTGTCTCGCCGCCTCCTTGCGCCTTAATCTAGGTTCACTTCCGCATCAAGCCTCAAACCAGCATGGAGAAGGTCATGAACGCATTCTGCGAGAAAGTCGGTATTGACCGTCACGTGGTGCGCCTCATGTTCGACGGTACGCGCGTGCAGCTCGATCAGACCCCTGAGTCGATCGGTCTCCAGGATGGTGACGTTCTGGACGTGATGGAGCAGCAGGTCGGTGGTGCGATGCGAAGCTAAGTAGACGTCTAGGAGCTCGTAATAGTAGTAGGAAACATCAGATGAGATGAACAGTCATGCAGACAGGTAGATGTGCAGACAGACAGATGTGCAGACAGTGTTGAGGCACAATGTCTGATGTCGTCTGATGTCTGCTCGATTGAGTGGAGGGCTCATTGAGAAGTTCCCAGTTAGGAAAGCATCAGCGAGTCTAACTCGGACTTGGCAACAAACCGCCAAAGTATATAGTGCGTTCGGATACGGCCCCGAACAAGTGCGGACGTAGACTACTCATGTGAGACGATATGGTTACGGACTATGTCCGAGTAGGCCGTATTTATTCTTGCGCTTGTATCGAGTTGATTTGAACTCACGAACGACCCAGTGCTGGCAACTCTGTTTCTATAGCATTCTCATCCTCGGGACCATTTGGATGTGTCTCCCACAAATGCAGTCCAGACGTGTATTCTTGTCCGCAGCGACAGCGGGAGTTACTCAGGCGCTCAGGCACCATATCCAGCCCTATCCCGCACACTTCAGCCTCCCACCCCCGCCAATTCAATGTAACTAGTCTTGATCATATTCACCACCACCACCACCACCCCTGCGCCTTTCACAACCACAAAAATCCCCCGTCTATATCTCAATACACGCATAATCTTTGCGTTTACTTCGCGCGGTGCGAAACCAGCGGGTGCGCCCAACCCACACCACGCCAGGAACACACACTCACTCAACTTGCCAAAGTAACCGTCCGATGGAACAAAATTTGGGCCGGTTGCTCGAGTGAAACGAAGTGTGAAACCACGCGTGGTGGCCACTGTGCGCCGGTCCCGTGGGTATGGCCACAAACCCGGTGTGCGTGGTAATCTACTACTTGATCCTGCTCCCTCGGCAGACCCGTGGGTATCGAGAAAACCACAACACAACGGAAAGTGGAGCGAGATACTCTACTCTGAGGCGTTAGCATGGGGTTTTCGCCGGTTGCTGAAGGTATCAGCCCACTCTCCGTCTGCCACTATGTACCTTACTATTGATTTGAGCATTATTCGCGAGTGACTCATACCAGTCTTCTATCGTAATCTCTATAGACGCTCTTCTCTGAAGCCGGAACGGACCGGAGGCACTGTTGCTCTGTATATATCGCACAGGGATCACTTCGGCGAAGGACCTCCCAGAGCGGTTGCATTCAGAGTGAGCATACTAGCCACTAATCCTACTTCGTGCGCCAACACACCCCGCGGTCGCCTCAGAAAAGGATACCGCCTCGAGGGAACTAACCAAGAATCGAGATTTCGATCCAAACGGATCTCGCAACGTCGCCAACATGTTCGTAGTTCCGACGAGCATGCTCCAACGTATCTCGTCAATGTCTTCACGTGGTTCTATCACGAAGGCGGAGAGCAACCAGCAGGCGTCGGCAACACCACGTAATGGCAACGAAGATGCCGAGGTGTCCGCTCTCACTGCCCCATGGAACTTGGATGACTATGACGACTCAGGATGTGCCTACCAAGGCATTATGCAAGTAGAACAGCTTCATCGGGCTATCAAACGCGTGCAGGAGCGAAGACGCCAGGGAAAGGCCGAGAATCAGTCTGGTACAAGTGATCAGCTCCAACAATTCAAGGATGAGTTCCTTCGTGGGATTACAACGAGCTCGATCTGCCAACCATGGACTCGACGGGCTCTGCGCGAGTTGGCGACGTTCCCTGTCGGATATAACCCCAAGGAGCCGAACCAGCAATCCCCAAAAGAAGCGCACAACCAACCTCCACTCAAAGACTTCACGTCTTCGGAGCTGAATGACCTTGCGAAGTATGCCACTCTGGTCGGCCTTTGCGCGGACGATGTGCTGATGGAAGCCGATGATCTCGCGATTGCGGCTGGTTTTGTTGTGAGCGGAGATGCCGAAGGCGATCCGTGCCCCGCAGAAGGAAGCATCCAGTTGGAGTTAAACCGCGCAGACCAACTCAAACACAGCATCGACAGAGTCAACGCTGGTACAGCCACCAAGGCGATGATCGATGCCGGCCTTGAGGGCTCTTCGATTACCGATGCATCCTTCCCTTCGCTTGCTCATCTCTTGCCCATGTCCCCTACAAAGCCGGGTGCTTCGACAGCCGCGCAGCCATCGAGCTCGCCTCTCAACAAACCCGCTACGCCACGCAAAGCGGTCGAGCCGAGCTCCACTCAGGGTGAACCCGCAAGAGATGTCACCGTCGATGACTTGTTCACTCAAATTGAAGGTAATCAGCAGCGATCCTCATTACCTTTTGGTGCGTCGCTCTGCGATATCAACCTCTTCCATGGTGGTTTGTTAAACGTCGATATTGCCGCAGCAGCGACTGCTGAGAATGAACAATCGTCCCAGCACAGTTGCGAGCTTGTCCAGCAGGCCCTGAAATCCGATTTAGAGGATGTGCCTTGGACCGCCGCTGCGCCTGTCATCCTCGTTCTGTTCACTTATCCGGCTCTAGCTCAGATGCGAAACGAGGCCCCAAGCCTTTTTAACAAGCTCTTGGTCGCTTTCGCGAGGCCAGCATTGCAGCGGGCACGTTATGCGAAGGCCCGACTCGATCGTCTGCAACTGCAAATTGATTTGAAGAAAGCCGCAACGCATAAGCCTCCTGAGGAGCCTGTGGATCAAGCCATGATGGCACCTGTTCTATTTAACACATCGTTCAACGCTGCACCGCCTCAGCACACCGGAGCAACGGAGGTAGGAGTCTTCGCATCGTATGGCTCTCTCGTTGAGCCGTATCACCCTCCTCCTACACCACGTCAGCGCCCAAGAAAGCGGGCCAAACGTGTGAAAGGTCCAGGCTACAACGTACGTATCATGATTCGAGTTTTGGAAGGATTGCTTGCAGGCGAGTTTGACACCGCGCAGAACAGTAAATCGAGCCAGAGCAGCAGTCCGCGTTCAGTCGGCCCTTTCCCGCTTCCCACATTTGGTGAGCCCATTTACCTCACTGCCTATGCCATGCTCACTGGTGTAACAATTTCGCGCTCCGTTGGTCACCGAAATGGACCTGAGGATCCCGAGTTTGCAATGAATGCCAGCAGTTTGTCGAAACTAGATGAAGCCTGTGAAATCAGTGAGCTTGCAGGGAAGACCGAAAAAGCCCCGAAGGAGGCCTTGCAGCCGGCAACACCCCAAGTCTCGCCGCGTCGCAATTCGTTGAATACTCAAGTATCCCCTGGAGGGCCACGTGGAAGTGCGACACGGCACTCTCTGGTAGGTGTGAGTCTTGGCTTAGCTCCCAGGCTGCCTAAAGACGAAGAGGACGACGACGAGGACTCGGATCAGGACGACACATCCGATCAAAATGGAGACCTTATGGCAACACCACGGAAGAGTAGCATGGTTGATCGCCGCAGATATAGCCTCCTCGCATCAGATGCCCGTAAGCATCAAGCAGAACGACGCGAAAGAAGGCGGTCAAGCGTCGGGCTCGGTGATCATGACGGCTTGGGGGATCTAGATCTCGGTCCATCGGCATGGCCCCTGGATGGTGTTGGTGAGGCTGCCCGTATTTCGCAAAAGGCAGCTGCTGCCAAATGGAACGGCGTACCTGTTCGTCTGTTGAAGGAGTTCTGCCAGGCCCGAATGCGATTTGTGCATTTCGCACGAGTGTATCGCCTCAGTCAGGTTGAATCCATCCTAACAGCCGCCTTCGAGTGCATCATGTCAGATGAAGCCGCCCTCATGAACTCGGCATTCACACGTGAATTGAATGCTGGTATCACCATCGAGAGGGCGGGTGTGCTTACAGTGGCGGATGTCACCAAGGACGTGAACGTGCTTGAGAAGCAGCTGGCTGATCTAGATGCTGAGGCAGCGGCGGCGCAGAAGCGGTTGAATGAGCTTGAGGCCAAATCTGAGACCCTCTCTAGCGAGGAGGAGCAAGAACTCGTGAGTGTTAAGGCCGCATATCGCAGACTCTCGGCACAAGTTCGTGAAACCAGAAGGCATGTTTCTGAGAGCAATGGCTTGAGAGCAGAATTGGGAAGTGTCGCCGCTTACTCATCCTCAGCGCAACGTGATCAGATCCTGCGCGATATTTCGTTCAAAGCCAAATGTCTCGTAGCTGAGGTGCGAGCGATAAGAGCCTCAAGTACCGGCTTGTCAACGTCTGGTAACGAAGATCAAGTTGTTGCCCTTGAGCAGAAGCTAGCAGCCGCTGAACGAGAAAGAACACGATTGCAGGCAGAAATTGAGCGCCTCTCGGCCGTTGCAAAGTCGAGTGAAGAGTTGGTCCGCCAGAGCATGCAGCTCGCTGCGGCACACGCTGCTCAGCTCGCTGAGAGTGCCAATAAGCTCAGCCAAGAGAAGAACTCATTCGTATCGAGCCTCCAGGCAGCCCAAGCACAGAAGGCGGCAATTGTCAGTCAGAGTGGAGGCTCAATGCCAAGCCCCCGAAGCTCGCGAGGCTTGATCGCAAGCCCTTCGTCGTCTTCCCTGACTTCGCAGCCGGCTTCGGCACGTGGAGAAAATTCCAGCGGTAGAGGCTCTGTTTCTCCTGTTCTTTCATCATCAAACCCTGGCAATGGGTCCACAGCTTCGCTTTCTACATCTGAGAATCCAGTTGCGCAGGCTGCGGCGCTCGTCCAGGCAGCGTTAGATAAGGTCGTCCAAGCAGAAAGCAAGTTGGAGACGGTTGAATCAGGTGCTCTGAAAAGCACCACTCAACTAGCGAACGCCTGTGCGGCGTTGAAGCAGACCTTTGAGCGCGTCTTGGCTGCAGAACGATCAGAAAAGGGTGTGACCAACCGTGATGTAGAGGTGCTACGGTACTGGCGCCAGAATGCGCCAGAGACGATCATTGCGACGGGGGGAAAGGATGCTCCAGTTTCCACATCAGAAGCTTCATCAGGCTCCACAACTAGTCCGTCTCGTCAGGCAGGTGGTGCAAAGTCGCCGACTCCAAAGTCACCTGGCATCACAACTCGGTCATCAGGAGCTCTGTCCCCGAGACTCAGTGCGTCCACTGCATCGGCAGGCGGCACCACCACCACCACCACCACCACTGCCGCCGCCAATAGTCACTCCGATCCTCTTGCCGCTACACAGGCATTCACGAATGCAGTTGCAGCCCTCGCAACGTTGGCTCCTCATCTGCTCGTGTGTGACCGACTTGTGCAAGAGGACGAGGCCAAGTTTGCGCGCGAGCTCGCCCAGCTGATCAACGATCGGATGGGAACTCAGCAAATCCTTGCTGCACGAGATCTCAAACGTGCTCAAGAGAATCTTTCTGGAGCCCCAATGCGTATGGCTGATGATCTGGCACAGGCTCGCAAGGCGGTTGCAGATCGTGAAAGCGAAATTCGACGCCTGCGCTCCGAGATTGATGCCCTCAATGAGGAAATCAAGCGAGTCGAACAGAACTCTGCAGCTCGAGACTCCGAACGTGAGCGCGAGCGGGCGAGCGAGCGTGAGAAGGAGCGCAATCGGGAACGTGAACGCGAGCGTGAACGCGAGGAAGCTCGCGAGAGGGTTCGCAAGCTTGAGCGAGAAATCGAGGAGTTGCGACGCGAGAACTCAATGTCAGCGGAGTCCCAGGAGGTCCAAGCACTGATGCAGCGTATCGCTGCCCAGCAGAAGTACCTCAAGTCCCAGCAAGAGCATCTGGCAGCCTTGGCTGCCCAAGAGCGCGAGTTAATCGCATCTATCGACGAGCTCCGGAATGAACATGCCAAGCTCTCTATCACTTTGGAACATCACAGGAAGATGCAAGCAGCGCATCAAAGCCGAGGCCATAACCGTGGAAACAGTAACACAGGTGATCATCCGTCCTCCACGAGTTCCGGAGGCGCGCCCTCTGCACTTCCTGCGATCAATGGACGGCAGAAGCACCAATCCGACAATACTCCGCCGCAGTCGTCTCCGAGCACGTCTTCTATCGAGACGCTGCATCCCTCAGAGTTATCCTACCAGCGTGCTCCCATGAATGCCCAAAACGGCAACTCGACTTCGAAGGAGACTTCCACCACAGATGGTAGTGCATGGTGCACGTCTCAGCCTCTGCATGAGGAAAGACCGCGTGGCTCGTTAGTTGGTGGTCAAGGTCATGGGCACGGAGGAAGGCGTGGATCTAGCGGTACGGTGGTGGTAATTAAAGGTGGCAAGAGAGTAGCCTTTGGAGTGTCGTCGCGCCGCTTCGAAGATGACGAGCGCAAAGTCTACTATACCGAGGTAACGAGCCCTCCCCAGTACATCCCTCCAGGCGCGCCGGTACCAGAGAACGCCGTTCCACTCTCAAGTCTCGCACGTCGAGGCTCTAATCCATGGGCTGAAAGCCCGACCAACGTGCATCCAAACAGTGGTGGTGGGATGAGTTCAACCGGACCGCTTCCTCATGCTGGTACCGCCGCTCCTCAACGTCGACCATCGCTGTCCAGCCAGGCATCCTTCCCCTCTTCCACAGCACAAAATGCGTCGCGGTCACCTGCAGGGCCTGGACTCCAATCGTCTCCTAGCGCGTCGAACCTTGCCAAGGTGTCTCCTCAGTTCGCAACCGATTTGACAGCGCCCCCTTCGCCGCACTCATCTAAAACCCGTCAATACTAAGCTTCTCGAAATCACATCGCTGAATGACCGAATGATTAAATGATTGAATGAACGTTGTAAATCGTTTAACCCGCTCTGATATCATGCGAAGATCTTTCACCCTTTGTAAATTCTATCGATGGACCGAATGACTCATTGAAGGGCTGCTTTACAGCCAAGGCTACATAGTCCAACCCGCCTCCTGATTACGTTCTGAGTATCTAGCGTCGTTTGCAGCTGGCATTCATTGGAATCATGAATAGAGGACAGAATAAATTGCATATGTAATGTGGTTTTCAGTAGTGTCCAGTCTGTTCATGATGATCGAGTGTGGGATGTACTGTAAGTGCTCACCTCGCCTATCAGTACTGAACAACAGCTGCCAACAGGTCAAATTGACAATTTTCGAATCGTCGAATCCACATTTCCCAGACGGCGAAACTGATAGATCTCGGGGGTATAGGCGAGATATAATTGTGTATTTCTCGAGAGAAACGCTGCAAATTCCTAAGAAACCGGATATAAGCCTCGTGAACACGTAGTTGAGGAGGTAACGTGGGAGGAATCCCTTTGAGAAGAGCCTGTCTGAACAATCTTGAGAATCGGCTGCATCTACGAGCCCAGGCGAGGGATTCACCACAATGAGTCAGTCACGAAGTACAACGCCCCGTCGAGGTCAAGCATCGCATGCTGAATCTGACCAGGCCGTCACACCCAGGACACCAGGGGCGATCAGAATCCATGTCGACACGTCATCCCCAGGCCTATCTACTGATGGCAGCAGTCGAAGCCACGATAATGGTAGTGCAAGTGCTGTGTCACCTAGTACGCGGCAAATTCAGATCAAGCCAGCGCCTTCCAGCAGCTCCTCCGAAGAGCAAGAGGTCGAATCAGAGAGTCGCAGTGGTTCGAGACCAAAGTTCGATGGCGATAGCATGAACGAAGAAACCAAAGTCACTCGGGCGGTTCGAATCCACACGAGTAGGAGCAGTAGAAGTTGGGATGAAGACGACTCCGACGAGTCCTCAGATGAAGGCAAACGCCCAGAGGAGCAAAACCTTCTGCGAAGTCGACGAAGGCCACTAAGCGAGGAGGAATGGAATAAGCTACTCGGCCGCGACCGGCCCGATACAATCTACACAGGCAGAATGACATACGAACGCGCGCATGCCGCAATAGGTGGCAGGCAAAATGACCGAAATAATACGGATTACCCACCGTCTCACGTGCTCGCACCAGGTGACCAGATCTTGTTAGCTTTCCCGCGTAAGCTCGATAGCAAGGGACAATGTGTTCGTACCTCGGGTGCGCCGGCACCCAATCCACTCATGGGTCAAGACGGAGGCGATGACGCACAAGCCGAAGAACAGGAAGATAGTTACCTTAACCAGCCACTGACGCTTTTCCTGCCCTCGTCCCAGCAATTGGGCCCGACACACAAGAACTTAATCCGATCAGTGTTTGTGATTTTGCTGCTGTTAATCCCGCTTCACGTATTCCTCTCGATAATGGCCTACCTCAATGCTACGAATGCAGATGGCGACCTATGGAGTGTTGAGCAAGTGTATGAAGAGAGCAGCATACCTTTCTCCCTCATTAGTTGTGCTATGCTGCTACTTGGATTGTTCTCGGCTGACACACTGATCCTCGGGTTCTATCTCGTAGTTGGTTACCTAGACGCCTTCGTAAATCTCCTGCGGCTGCGAACAGGCGTGCATGGAGGGCTCTTTGTTGTTCAGCTTGCGATGTGTCAGTGTGTCCATCGCTTCCGAACGGCTATCGCTCCCAGGTGGCGAACGTTATAATAGTCAGGTTGGGCTGCGCTCAGTCAAGCCAAGCGAAGTTACGAGTCATGATACCGAGCACTATTGTTATCACCACCAGTGGAATGTATACAAACGGCTAGACCTACTTGCAGAGATGTGGTGACTCACGCGGGAGGTTTCACGACACCAATAGAACGACTTCTACAGTTTCTGTTCAAATGAGACAAGCCGGTAGCTAGGGTGTACATGTGCATCAGCGTGTCAAGTGTGTTTATTTAGTCGTGGATCTCTATTGCTGGAACTAGGTCGCGTTGTGACAGTCATCAGTCGGATCCTTAGGCAACAGTCAGCGCAGGATATAAGATATTCGCCTGATGCTCTGTACTGTATTCTATCTCTCTAGACCTGAGGGTGGCACCCAGGTACACCTGACATAACTCCAGTCGTGACCTGCCGTTCTGGCAACATGCTGCGAAACCAGCATGTGGGGAGCTAGACTGGTTTCGGTCGATCTTCTCGGACGGCCGGCCCGGTTCGGTTCTCCGAGTGTTGCGGGGGGGGTGGTAAGAATTCCTCCACCCCCGGGTTCAAAAATCGGAAAAATCCCCAGCGAAAAATCCAGGAAAATACCACGGGAAAAATCCCGGAAAATCAGGAAAAAGATGGAAAATTAGGGGAAAAAGAGGGAAAAACAAAGCCTTGAGATGGAATGAATAAGCGTTGATTTGGCGGGGTTGGTGTTGTTTGGGGCGGATATAAACCGCATAATACGATACTAGACTCATGGATGGATGATTCTCATGGGTTATGAATCGCACCTGAGTATGGGAATACCACCAATTATACCCCCAAATCATCCACTCAGTTTACCGCACTTCGCTTCAAGCCACCCGATGAGGCGTGTTTTTCGCGCCTTTCACACCTGCTCCACCACCCGCGCACACCCTGATCACGCTCACACGTACCGCCTCGCCGCGCTCACCTGTATAGAGACTCGCAGAAGATGTCCGGTATGCAAATCTTCGTCAAGGTACGTCCTAACAAGAGCCCAACGATTGCGTGACGTGCACCCGGAGCCATGCGGCGACGCTTATTGAGACGCGACGTGAGTGCCGAGTTCTCCTCGCGCAAGCATTCGATGCGGACTGTAGTGTTGAATAGAAGGATCCCGTGATTGGCCCCGCGCACTCACACTACGCCTCACAAGGCCGGAACAAAGTCGGCCAAAGGTCCACGCACTTGCTAGCTCAGAAGCAAATTCACTGGTATATCTCCAGCACTGTGGAGAGGATGGCTTCCTACGAACATGTCTCATCGCATTTCTAATGTTTGGTTCTTTCGCACCCTGTATAGACTCTCACGGGTAAGACCATTACCCTTGATGTTGAGTCGTCTGACACCATCGAGACTGTGAAGCAGAAGATCCAGGATAAGGAGGGTATCCCCCCGGATCAGCAGCGTCTCATCTTCGCTGGCAAGCAGCTCGAGGATGGCCGCACCCTTGCTGACTACAACATTCAGAAGGAGTCCACCCTCCACCTCGTCCTCCGTCTCCGTGGTGGTGCTAAGAAGAAGAAGGTCTTCACCACCCCCAAGAAGAACAAGCACCGCAACAAGAAGATCAAGATGAAGGTTCTCCAGTACTACCAGGTCAAGGGTGACCAGATCACTCACCTTCGTCAGGAGTGCCCTCGCCCCACCTGCGGTTCTGCTTGCTTCATGGCTAACTTCCCTGACCGCTACTACTGCGGCCGCTGCACCAACACTTTGAAGAAGAACATCTAAAGTAGTTACGTGCGCAGTGTATGGTGTATGCCATGTTGTTGTTTGTTGTGTACTAAGTAGGATATACAAGGTTGCACAGACATTTTCAGCAAAACCTAGAGTGTGCTCTTGCCAAAGAAGAGCGCGCCTAACAACAAATAAACACACTTTCAGAGTCTCTTTACGTATCGTTGCGTTTCGAAGCTTTGTTATAAGGCTTATCTGGGAAGACTCACCGTGACATTCTTGCACTCGGGATGAATTGAATCAGTGCTGCGAGTACTGTCTGGATCGATGTAAGTACAGTATGTTTATGAAAAGAACGAATCGATCGTGAGACAACGAACGAGCTATATTATACACTGGACTAAGTAACCAGTGTTTTACCTTAATTATGCGTAAGTATGCTTGCGCTTCCACTCGGCCTTCGCCTCTGCGACCTCCTTCACAGTCACTGCCCATTCGGTCAGATGCTTCTTTAGGGTTTGAAGCAGCCTGTAAGCACTTTCGTTCGCAGAAGCCATACGAAGGAGGAACTTTGTGGCAACTTGGATAGGGTACACGATATCTAATTGGGTAGGCGTGCGCTTCTCGCGCTGCTGGACCCTACGATACTCTGTCAGTAGCGTTTGGACACGCTCGAAGACTCTCTTCGAGACGGTGACTGGAATATCTGGATGAGTACCATCTCCCAGTTCTGTCAACAGCTCGCACGTGAACGTGGCCCACATCTCAGGCGAACCATGAAGTTCGGCATGGTCTTCGGACTCGGCCCGAGAAACGGACAGAGCTGAGACAATCTTTTCGGTGGCCACATGGCTCACCCACAGCTGCAGCACGAGGTCGAACTTCAGATAGTGTGCGAATATCTTGACTAAGCTTGGGAAGTAGAGCGCTGCGTTTGCCACACGATCAGAAAGTGCATGCTCCAGTAAGAACTGCGTGCTGGGATAATTCGAATCTGGTCGATTTCGCAGAAGAGAACTCGTCGCCGTCAGGAGCGCCTCAGCGCGATCCTCTTGGTTGGAATGGGTCTCAACGAACGGGTCGAAGCTCGGGCGAAGCCTGTTAATCATATCCCAAATCGTCGGGCCACCTATCGGAACACTGGTAGTGGGTTCCTCGCGTCCCTCATCGTTGCTGGAATTCCCCTTTTCACCAGAGGTGCATGCCTCATCGTTTGGAACCTTTGTCTCAATCGAAGTTGTACTTCGAGACGAGCCTGCAACCAGTGCTACTAAGGCCTGCGATGGCTTTAGTGTGGCTCGGAACTGAAGTGGATTATTCGCAGAACGGCCAAACACAACGCTAAGGTCGGACTCAACTGGTACGGTCAGCTCACGAATTTGATTGCGAATCTCCTCACTGGACATTGGGTTGATAGCCGTCACGCCCATCAGGGCAACCTTTATGGGCTCCTTCGATTCACAGAGTGGTTTCTGAACCCTTTCTACGATTGCAGTCGGAATGAACCGAGGGACGATGGTGAGCGGTGCCGAATACGCGGGAAGAAGCCGATGAGCAGCAGTGATCACGATGGATTTCATGTTGTTTGGCTGTGAGTACTTAGCCAGGAACGCCTGGGACTCAGTGGGTGTCGCTCTCTCAATCGCAGTGTCTGGAGTGAAACGCTCGAGATCGCCTGTGATAAATCTGTGCAAGGCACGACGCAGCTGGTCTTGCTGACGCATGTGTTGAACCTGCGTATTCAGTGAGAGCGAAGATAGATCTGCATCAACGGCAAGCGGAGCCCACTTGTCGTCTGTGGGAGTTCGCAATCGGCCGGCTGGAGCCGGTCGTGCTCGAGTCTCTGTAGCCAGTACGAGGTACTCAAGTAGCGTGAACAGGTTGGGCAGTGCAGGTGGATGCATGGGCTTGTGTGCAGGACCGATACGCGAGTTGGCCCGTGAGTCCGCATTCGCTTCTGCAATCGCAACTGCTGCGATTTCCTTAGTGGTTGTAGCAATAGGATATCGTGTGATTTCAGACTCACCTGAGCCATGCTCACAGTTGAAGCCAGGAATTTCTGGCTGGGTGTCACAATAGAAGCGTACAAGTGATGTCGAAAGACCAAGCGATATGAGGTAGGCCAATTCACTGGTTCCTGTCTTCGCGAGTTGGGTAATAAAGCCAAAAATTGAGTTCACCGCTGCAGCACCACCAGGATAGTAGGCAGAAAGCGGATGTAGCCGAGCTGTATACAAGTCATGAGACGTTTGAATTCCGCAAGTTGCAGCAATGGACTTCGCTAGATCAATCGAGGGTGATACGAAGGTTAGTCCAACGGAAGATGTTGGCTCTTGAGCGAGCGCTGTTGATGTGTTACGCGAGCAAGTGGGCAGCGACGTCGTGACCAACTTTGAACCAACTGGGGGCGACGCAGCTACATAGCGTAAGCTCGGGATACATGCAACAAGCCCTGCAAGGAACCTAGTGGGTGTCGGTACATCGTTGCAATTATATCCCAGTTCGGTACTTCTCCTGGTGAGGTCCTGCCCTGCAGATTGGGGTAAAATGCTCGACAGAGGCATTTCAAGTTGTTCTAAGCCGTTATTCTTGGGGTGATGAACATATTCACGTAGATCTCGATGTAAGATGTGAACGCGGAAGGCAAAGAGAGCTAACTCGAGCCACAGGGCTTGGAGAGGCTGGGACGCTCGTAGCCAAAGCTCTTGCGCAAGGGGAGGAAGGCTGTTGAATCCACCAACACCGGCATGACGTACGGGTTCGACACCAACAGATATGTCGCCCGAGCATGCGATGCGATGTAGCGTTGCTTGTCCATGGACCAGCTGTGTCAAACTGGGAGGTGTCAATGGCGAGCGCTCTTGTCCATCCGAATCCACGATTACGAAAGGTAGGAGTGAAGCTGCATATGCCAGGTGTGGTTGGGCAAACGAGATGTCGATTCCCTCGACAAGTTTGCTCAAAAACGCCTCTCTCGCAGCGAAGCCGACCTCCCACGCCGTCATAACAGCGTATGCGTGGGACTCTTTCTGTGGATCAGGAACCCGCGAAGCCGCCTTTTCGTGCCCGGAAGTTCTGCCGAGCGGGGACATCGAAACGCATTCGCGAAGTAAGAACAGCAGTCTGGCGTGCATTGAAGAAAGGCCTCCATAGGCTTTAAGACCACTTGATGCACTAGATGCCATCGTGGAAGATGCTGAAGGTGTATCCTCAGAATAGATCGTGACAGAACTCCCATGCAATAAATTCGTGAGGTTCGACGGGGCTAAGGGGAATAAGATGTGCTTGAGCAGGGCACGCCATGAGACCAGTGTTTGAGGATGCGCAGAATGTGAAACGGTGCGAACTGCAAACTGAAGCGCGGCAGAGAAGATCGCTTCGCTTGTACGGAGGGACGTCGATAACATCTGGATCTGCTTTGTGATGCTGAGTGAGGGCAGTCCGCACCATAAGAAATTGGAAGAATGTTGGGTGATCACAGCGGGGATACGCTCAGCGTATGGACCGTGATGGCGGTCGACATGATAATCGTTGCCACGTGACGCCCAAAGGTTGAAAAAGAGTGTGCGAAGCGCTGGGTCTGTGGCATGAAGCCATGTAGCGCGCTGGGCTGCTGTGTAGTAAACTGATTCCATCAATCCGCCAAGCTCATAGCCGGGTCCTGTGAATGCCACCACTGGGTATGGCTCGGCATCCTCTTTTGAGTGTGCGTGCACTTTGTCCGAAGGCTGCTCACCGAAGAGAGTGGGCGATTCCGGAACGAGCTGGGACACTCCAACTGCCTCATATAGCACTAAATATGCGTTATGCGTTTTAGGTTCTTCTCGTGTGATCGCCTGTCCCCAACGATCTTGCGTGGTGACCATTTGCGTGCCACCAAAGGTTAAATCGGGGATTTGACTTGCATGAACCAGCGACACGCCTTGGTCGTTGAATTCAACCCAGTCTTCTACGCCGCTCCAAATCTCACTTTCTGATGCAGTGGATTGAGCCGGAGTCTTGGCATACTGGCCTGCTTCGGCAGCAAATTCGCTACGGCAGGTGTTGAAACAAATTTCGTCAAGCCTTGCCAGCAGGGTAGGGGGTAAGACCTCTGGTGTTGCGCTCGATTCGCTTAATAACAACTTGAGTTTCGACCTCGCGCGAGCGGCCGTTGCCTCAAGGCTTCGAAGCTCAGCAGCTGGACCCGGCAAGTTATCGCCGCGCACATACACATAGTAGTGACCCGCTTCGGCACGTCCGACGTGCACAACAATGGCCGCTGCGCGATAGAGGTGAGTCGGCCGGGATGTAACTGAGTCATGCACCTCACCGCCGCTTACGGCCTCAGAGCTCGACATCAAGCCCTCACGGGTGAAGGGGAAGAGGTCGATCAGAGGGGGGAACTCGAAATGGTCGTTCAGCTTATCACTATTGCTCATCGTCGTGAAGTTGAACTCGAATCGCTTTAGATGAATGAACAAGCATGGAGGGAGCCTGGAAATGCAATCCCGCCGTACGGCTACAACTTTCTTTTGACACTCGCTACAGAAGTATTTGTTATCTCCATCGAGCATCTCACCTTCAATCATGGTCTGGAGCGATTCTTTCAATGAAGCCTTATTCTTGATCACCGCCGTCAGAGTGAAGAAGCGTTCTGGTCGTTCGCTCGTATGTGGGCACTCCTGACTAACGACCTGGTGACAGATCTCACCTGCGAATGCATTCGCGAATATCTCGCTAGGTGGGACGTTTGCCCAGCCTAAACCAGGAATGAAATATTGCTTAGTACTCGAGGGCTGTTCATAGATTGCGGATTTTGCCTCATTAGGATGGGTTGGATTGGTGAGTGCCGCAATAGCGTCAGTAATTAGGTTGAGTAATGATGATACGAACTCCTGTGCATCCTTATGCTGACCTACATTTAATGGACCTGCATCTTCGTCCTTGAAAAACGGAATGAGCCTTCGCAAGTGGACACTTGCTCGATCTCTCATAGAAAGCGAGAGCACAGCTCGCTGGAGCTCGAGAAGGAAATGAGACGCCGTTAGCTTCGTCTGATTGTCGCCTGGAGTGGATCCTGTAGTTGGATCGGATAGATATGGCTGCAGCGTCGAAACCAACGCACGGAAGATAGGCGAAGAACACAAGGCCTGGAAGGTCGAGTTCATGTAGCACGTAGCGCCAAGATTAACGAGACCGGTACCAAGCCTACTCTGGCCACGTCCATCTAGTGGCTCAGTTACTGAGGACCCCGAGCTCTCTGGAATCAGCTGGTCATTCGAGCCGAGCCATGTAATGGAATCAGGACCATATCCCAATTCCTTTAGTTCTGCGAGCTCTCGCGTGGACATACCGGCACGACCCTTCCAAGAGTTCGATGCGACAACATAGGCACCTAGGCCAAGTGCCCCTTGACCACTCAAACTAGACAGCGGGCGATCGCTTGGATAGATCGTCTGAGTAGCGTTTGTAGGGTTGCCCAGTGCCTTGAGAAGAACAGCAGAGAGATCGCCACCGCTAGTTGAGCCGAGAACTGCGCCAATCCATTCCGGCTCTGCTCGTGGTGGACGAGTCAGCGTTAGAAGTGGCGCAGTGATGGTTGAGTAGTTTCCACGCAACGTTTCAGTGAGGTAGGAAGTCGAAAGTGGACCTACAGTGGACCGTACTCGATCGATGAGCTGATACTGCATTGCCGTGCCACCGATTAGGACAAGCGTATGCAGTGCTGCAAGAGCGGCTATGCGAGTTTGACGTGATCTGAAGAGCGCACCTCGTGAATCTACTAGGATGTCCTTGGCATCTATAAACGGCTTCTGGAGGCTCTTTAGGACGGGACCGATTCTCTCTGACTTGGAATCAACTCCGTCGAGCAGGCTGGTCACCTCTGATTTCAAGTCGACGACTTCAATCTCCGGTTCGTAGCTATTAGAGCACGAATCAGCCTGCGTATGGGGTAGACTGATACCATTGAATTCTCTGCGCGCCTTTAAGATGAATAGTGCAAGTCGACGGCTGGCCTCTCCTTGAGTTATCATCTCACCGGGTTTCGGAAGAGACGAATCAAGGTTGACATGTAGTGGTGCCTTCACAGGGCTGCTTAGATCCTGAGTAGACCCCGCACTGACTTGTTCCAAGGTATCTGATTCAGGCGCGCCTGTTACCAGTTGGCTCTCTTTCTCGAAAGCATGACTAGGTGTGGGCGGGGTGTTCGCATCTACGTCCCCTTTGGCTGAGAATGCAGCCGAAAAATAAGAGTTGAGCGTTAGCAGAGTACCTCTCGAAGGCCTGAAAGATTCGACAGAAACAGCCGCGAGTCCACGCGAATAAATTGCATCCAGTGCTGCAGACAGACAGCAAAAATCAAGTATGCGCGATGTTAGGCGTGTGCTCAAGTCTGTTACAATGCTCAGTCCCGTTTGCTTCGAAAGGTTGGACGCAACTACCTGGACTGAATGAGCTATGGTCCATGTGGCTTGTAAAATACGCAGATGGCATTGAGCAGCACCAGATCGATCCTCCCGACTCAGGGGCCGTGGTTGCAAATCCCACACGCTCGAGACCGATGGAACTCCTAAAGCGCCGGATGTGAGTTCGCTCAACATCGAACGGCGTGACTGTGTGGCAAGAAGACGACCGATTGCAATGGTATTCAACCTGAGCATGCACTCATGAATTGTCCCAATCGTCTCGGCAGCGCTGAAACGTGCCTTACCGAATAGCGCTTCATTTCCATACCTCTGAATTAGTGACACATTAATATAATTCACAATGAGGCGATCTCTCAGCAAGGGCAGAAGTTCTGCAACTAAGAGTGTGAACTCGTTAGAACCGGACCAACGCCACCCGTACGACCACTCTGGTCTCGTTCCTGCCATTGATCGACCCTGCAACATACCTGTCGCGTCAAGAGGATCTAAAACATCGCAGGCGGCGTTTAGGAATTGTGCGCGGAAAAGTGTGAGTTGGTCGAGGGACGCTGCTCGCTCGGAAGTATTCGTATCCTGCTGGTTGACAAATGGGGGTGGGCTGAGCATCGCAAGCCAGGCATGAGCCGCAGTTCGGCGCAAGTCTACTGCCTTTGGATGGTTGGGCGAGGATCCAGGATAACAGCCAGGCTGTAGCAAGGAACGCACTATGAGGTGGCGAAGAAGCCGTGCATTTGATGGATCGAAGAGCATAGTAAGCACGGCGAAGTCACGCTGAGACTGGGCACACCAACTGAATAGCTTGAGCGCGTCAATTACGAATGAGTCAATCCAAGCTTGGGACACAGTACTCTTTGTAGCATCGCACGTCACCCCCTCATCACATTGCAGGACATGCGCCAAGGCCTCCAAGATAAAGCTTGCAAGGCGGTTAACCGAGTCAGAATCTAGTCCAGGTAGTTCAATTTGCATGTTATCAGTGCCAGAAAGGGACGCCTTGCTCTCCGTCTCGGAGGGAGGCTCCACGTTCTGAGACGTATTAAGAATGTGCAAGTACCGAACACAGGCACCGACCGAGCGTTCTGTTTCTCGCGCGCTACGACGAGATGCAGCAAGTAAAGCCCCAACCTCGAAAAGGTGATGAAGGAGGCCAAACACGCGTTGAAGCATCATGACGTGGAGATTTCGGGTCCCATGCACCTTGTCAACAAAGTAAGGGAGGATCGATCGATGGCTGACATTCGCTGGAATTCGCTCCAGCTCACTGTCTAACTCAGCATACCAGTGCGACGATCGTGCCGGGGTAGGTACATTCGACGGGTTGATCTGTGCGCGTTCGCTGGCGGAGAGATCTGAGACCTGCATCGTATGATCCGTGCGAAGACGTAGTTCATTGATCAGGGCGATATGGAATCGGCACTGAACAAGCATATCACTTAACGCCACACTAGGATGGGACAAGAGAAGCAGTGGGTGGGGCACAGTTGACAGGTCCGTGCTGGAGACGATGGAGGGAGATGTCAAATTCCATCCGCCTGCGGCGGACGTCGGATATCCCAAGTCTGCAGTAGAAATCGCATTTGCCTCACGCTGTGGTAGCCTCGTCACGTCCGGAGGCAAGGACCACAGTCCCTGCTTCGCGTACTTTCGATCATGATCAAGAACTGATGTTGTCTCTTGGCAGAATAAAAGATCAAAATCCACAAATCCACTTGCAAAGCAGGGTAGTGGCACCATACGGCCCTTGACCAAGCTCTCTAGCTGAGCTACCATCAAAGTCTGAACCAGGAAAGAAGTTGAGTCAAGGATACGTGAGCGATCCCAGGCGTGAATTGCGGCTACGTTCAAGTTCCTTTCGCCTCGACGTGCCAATGAGCTTAGGTAGCTGACGATATGATGAATGTCTTGATTCAAGTTCGCCAAAGTGTCTGAACCTGGTGTTAAGGTAGTTAATAGGGACAAGAGTTCGGCAGCCGCGGGTTGATCGGGCTTTAAGTGTCGTAGGGCCCGCGTCAATGCTGTGTATCGACAGCCAACAGCCGCAAGGGCTGAACTTGCTCCGTCACGGGCACCTGATCCCATGAAGAGTGTTGCGAACGTTTGAGGTGCGAGTGACGGGGGTATAGTTGAACGGATTACATCCTCAACCGCTAGGCACGTTGGATTCAGGCGAGAACTTGCATCGTAGTTCGTGATGGACGTTGACACGGCAAAGTATGCCTCTGCGGCGCTAGGATATGAACCTTTGGGTATGGAAACTAATGCTGAGAGGGCTTTAGCTCTATCTCCTGCGATATAGGCTCCTGAAGCCATGGCAAGGCGATACAGGACGTCCTGTCTGACCTTCAGCGGCTGGACTGCCGCGCTGTGGGCACCACTTGACGCGGCGATTTGGGTCTCCGATGAATGAACAAACTGTCTGATGCGGGGCAAGAGATAGCCAATGGTTGACTCAGGTAGCATTCGAGGGGAAAGCAACGATGGGATATCAAAGAGAGTTGTTGCCCCTAGGCGAGCCTCATACACTGGTCGTTGCCCTAAAAGTGAGGGATGAATTGCCGTGTGACCTGCAAACCATGGCTTTGTGCTATCCTCATTAGCGTGTAAAAAGTATGGGTGAGACATTGAGTAAAAGCTGGTCGGTGGAAACTCTTCATCGAGTGAGGCGTCGCCCAGTTGAATTCGTTTGCGATGGTATGCCAGTGCCTGTTGCTTGTGATCGACTTGGATCTGCGACATGTCAAAAACGCATTTGACGCCAGGTAGTGTGCATGGGATACCGGCAGCCAACACGGAGCTGGATACAGCCTTATTAGACGCGATCGCCGAACCTGCAACAAAGTTACCGCTCCCCAGCGTATGGGTTTGTGTGAACATCCCACTACCATAGAAATTGGAAGCTGACGAGCCTCGGTCACTATTCAGCTCAAACGCTGAGGTGGGGTCAGCATTAGTTCCGAACGGAACGCCCGTACCAGTGGCGATTGGTGTCCCCGAGTATACAGTTGCCAGCATACTGGCGGTTCCAACGGATGCCCAGGTTTGAATGTGGGTCCGGACATCTTCGGTGCGAGACCCATGCGCAGGACCAATGGCCGACTTGAAGGGTGAGAGATAGGTTGCAAATTCGGGCGACCACGTTGGAGGTGGAGGCAACGTGGTGGGAGACGATGAGAAACGTGCTCCTGGACCGACCGCTGACATAGTCAGAGACCCTACATCGGCGGTTAGGCCTGAATCCGCCGCTGCCTTATAAACTGCCCGCAACACAGTGCCTGGCTTCACGATGCCATAGGCAAGTGCCTTGGCAATGCTGATAACGGTTGGAGTCTCAGCGACTGCAGCTGCTGCGGTCCTAGCAGTCGTCGACAGCTCTGCCGCCACTCCTGTAGGATTGGATCTGCCGCCTGGAGAACTCATGTTCGCTGCAACTGTGGTCGCGTGATCCATTCCTTGAAGATACTCAATACTTTCAGATAGAGGTTCGACGCAGAGCACGGACACTTTGGATGAAGGTTGCGGAACCGTTGGTGCATCAAAGAGGAAGTACCGTGAGGCTGGGATAGAAACGGACAGGAAGGGGATCGTCCTGGGAGCGGGCATGGTGCAGCAAGAGCTGTCTTCCTCAGAGCTTTGGCTGCCTCGCAGCTTTGCAAACGCCGCTGAAAAGGGTGCTGTGGCATGGATGCTACCAAGCTTGAACACGCTGGCTCCATCATAACTCTCAAAAGGACGAAGGGGTACACTGACCTGAGAGTCGCATTGCGATCCTCCCAGACCAGATAGTTCGGACCATACACTCGCTGGGAGGGCTGACGAACCATAGTCAATGTCAGAATGCCGCCCTACGCCTGAGAGGGAATTCAAATGGGTGTTTGGTGTGGAAAGGGAGGCTGCCGATGACTGCTCCACAAGTTCGGTTGCGAGTTCTGTCTCGTATGCGACCGCCTCTTCTGGCGTATCCTTCCTGCCATCTTGCTTTGCATACTCTTGCATCAGCCACATCAGATCTGCTTGAAGGGCGACGTCCCGCAGCAGGGCGACACTTAGAGCCGGAACAACGTCGACCGGCGAGTATTTCAAGCGATCTTCGGCGCCTCCAAGCACAGTATTCCTAGCACGAGACCTCGCTGTCGATGTAATATCGGTTGCTGAGAGCTTAGCTGCAGCGCTGATGCTGCCAGCGCTCGCGTCTGCGCTACCTACCTTGGGAAGCAAACGAAGGCGTGCAACTTCGTCATTGTCGAGTCGAAGATAGAGCAATAGTGCGGCAACCACAAGTGTATCAGCCACACCTAAGGGCAAGTACAGAGGCAGCGGCGGACGTCCACCAAAGTTATCATCAAACTCGAATACGACCCGGGTAATGGCGGCTGGTTTGAAGGGCGATGTGGATGAAGCTGGAATGGCGATAAGCTTTCCTAAATCGGCAGGTGGTATGAAAAGAGATGCCACGAGTTGTACAAACGGTACGATGTATCCGGGGACCGCTGGGAAGGCTGCATGCAGAGGGGTTGTACGGATACTCGATGACTGAGATTCAGTATCCACAGGTAAGTCTTTTCCATGTAGCATTGTCTCGGAAGCGGCCTGGTTACCAACCTTTGCATAGTTCATGGCGATAGGTTTAATAACCTGGTCTGTGGGGATGGGCGGATCGCTACTAGCTGAATCAGCCGTTAGTTTTGGAGCAAGGTTAACACCAGAGAGCATCTTGAGTCCCGTTTCTGCAGCGAGGATGTTTAGAGCAAGTTTGTCCTTTGTGACAGCCGACCACGGAGAAAGCACTGCTCTGTGAATGCGTAGTGGGCTCTTTTGAAGTTCTTCCTTAGCAATATAACAAGCCGATTCCACCTCCAGAGGGAGCATTGAGAACCTTCCCGGGGTTACGAAGCGTTGGGGCTGGTTAATGAACTCCAACAACAAGGAGATCGCACTTCGCACTGCTCTTCTCGTTTGTTCTACTGGCATGATAGCGCGCTCAGCTGCCTGGAGTAATGTTAGCAGGTACCTTGCAAACTTTTGGGGCGTTGAGCTGTGCCCTAAAGTGGAAGTCCTGGACTCGGTATCGCGTGGGGCGGCAGAAGCACGTGTGTGGAGCCCACATGGTGTCAATGGATATGTCATGCCACCATATGAGGGTAGGGCACGCTCCACCTCTCCAAGAAGCTCACTAAGCATTTCGATCTGCTCCTGTTTTGTATCGGTCTTCTCATCGTCACCGCCTCTGATTGAGTCTCTCATCAATCCTCCGCCGATGTTAGGAGTCGTCGAGCTCGACACTTGGGTTGAATCACTCAAATGTCTATCTTCACTTCTCGTTGACATCGCGAAGGCGACTGCAGCAGTAGTCGCGTTAAGCGTTGTGAGAATTTCTTCTGACATTAAACCCAATCGCACAGGTACATCAAAAGATTTCAACGCGAGTTCGCTTATTGCAGCAGTGATATGCTCCGGTGAAACAGTTTTCATTGGATCGAAATCGTTGCCTAACAAGTCCATCCCGTCTTGTGAATGCAACCCACCGCTAACTTTCGCTACAAACCTACGAATCAAAGAGACCGCTCGCTGCAGCTTGACATCAGTGGGAAGACATGATGTCACAAGTACGACATCCTTGTAACCCTCGGGGTCGCTCAGTCTGCGGTCCTGGTCAGGTTGGACCGAGCTCTTGATCTCGGCTCCAGTCTGCTCAGCCGTTAGGCCCTGATTGATGATATACAGGCAAGTAGTTACCAGCGTAGTTTGACCAGGCGTAGTCTCTGGAGAGGACGAGCCTGCCGTGACCGAACCTTGTGACGTTACCTTGGTTGGGAGATGCAAGGCGAGCAACAAATCACCAACGGCACGGACGATGTCATCACTCGAATTCGAGGAAACGTTGAAGTATAAGCCCCATAGGAAATCCATTTCACGAAGAGGTGAGGTACGTAAGGCGTCGAACTTAAGACTCCTTAGCGACGAAAAATCGAGCGGTGGCAACCTTGGCAACCGACCGAAGGATTCAAGACTAGGAGTAGGACGGAGGAGAGGACCTTCATATAAAACATTGCCACTTGCGATGTGTACGAGCGCAAAACACCTCTGGAATAAGTCCACAAGTGGTCTGCAGTGCAAGTATGCTGATCGTGGCAACGCAGTTAGTTTTTCTAGGAGATAATGGACCAAGGCGTTTTGAAGGGTAGGGGACACTAAGACGATTTGCTGCGAGCCTCCTCTGGTGCGTCTCGCAGAGTGAGAGACTTGCGTAGCGAGCCAGGATACAAACCAATCTCTCCGTCTCTGAAGTATTGAGTCCTGAGGGTCATAAGAATTCTTCACAAACGCATCCCACAATCGGTCGAGAGTTGTGGGCGTCAGCACAGGAACACCCTCCAAACCCTCAGTGTCTCCTAACGGGACGTCACGCAGCCCAGATGACCTTACTCGAATAGCGCTCACCACTTGATTGATCAAGTCGGTCTCAGAGGAACGGAGCACGACCAAGTTATCATATGGTTCTGCTTGAAGCTTTTCGATGTCAAGCTGGCCCGTCGGATCTCTAGTGCTATTCCACAATCTAAGCACAGGGCTCGATTGAAATGCCTCACGCGAGACCCCTTCATATATGTCGTCATCTCCGCCAGAGCCCGTTTTTGTCTTGGTTGTAGGCTTCCCTGCCTCAATCATCAAGCGAGCACGGGCTAAGCCGGCAGACACATGAGTTGCCAAGAGATCCAGGAAGAGCTCGACGGCCTTAGAACCTGGGAAGTACTCGGTCTTCTCTGTCGAACTTTTGAGCTCGGAGAAGCCACCGTCGACATCTGCGGCGCTGGCACATACAATGGATGTTGCACATAAGCTGTCTAGCAGAATGGTGGACAGCCGCGTCTTCGATTCGAGGTAAACGGCAAACGCTCCGCGCGAAACGACTCGTGCTCCGTTTGCAAGAACGGTCTGAATCCACTGCGAAGAACCCGAGGTGGGAGGGTTAGCTGGCGGCAATTCACCTCCATTATGAGGATAAAGCGCATACAGATCTCGTAGTAACCTCACAAGGTCTGATTGTACTTTGAGGTTGACCTTGCTGTCAGTTTCACGCAACAACGCGACGCAGTTGGTCGCAATAGCACGGCGTAGAGGCTCACGTTGGTCTGGTGTGAGAAGCTTGAGCAAGGTGACCCGTGCGGCCGTCGCGATGGTACTGAGATTACAAGAAGCTGAGCTTGAGAGCGTCATCTTGTCATCGTCATCGCTGGCTGCAATTGAAGGCACGGCTACGGCTTGCGCTCCAGTACGCCGAATCGCCAATAAAACTGGGACTGGTAGTCGAGCAATCCCGGCTGATCTAAATTTGGTCACCAAACGTCCTGCCTCATCTGGCGCCATGCTCGGCAGGTTCGATGTTGCGATAAAACACCACAACCAGGCGGCTGCGGATGATGCTCCAACCATCCCCAAAAGTTGGTGTGGCACTTGGCTCGCCTCCGGGTCTGACGAATCCGAGTCAGATCCCTTGGGCTGCTCTAAGCCGCATTGAGCATAGTAGTGAGAAAATAGTGTTGATGTCGCAACGGACTCTCGGTGTGCCGAAAGAAGTCCCAAAACCTCACTTGACAACTTCTTCTGCTGTGGACCTGAGGACAAAGACGAAAGGGCCGAATGAGTGGACGCTGGAGAAGTTGGTTGACTTGCCGGAGCTGAACTCGGATTCGATGACGGGGATGCCTCCACGTACGTGAAACAGTGCAAAGAATAAGCACTGGATGGCAGAGGAATGTCGTCTTCATCGCGTGGATCGGCATAGGGGCTTGGAAGCGTAATGCTCGATGATGGCTGGGTGGTAATGCCTACCCCCTGCTTGATGGTCAACTGTCCATCAGTTGGATCAGAATTAGTGAGTGAGGGCAGTGACTGCTCACTGCTGAGTGGAGATGTCGCCGGCGATATGATGCCCTCATTCGAGGCATGTACAGAATGTGCGCTCGCGATAGAAGCTGTAGGACTACTTTTCGGCTCAAATCGTGGCTTAGGAAGCGGGGGAAGGTTGGTTAGGGCTGCGAAGGCGACACTCACGTGACTGGTATACGTCTCAACGAAGGAGATAAACTTAGTATCCATACACTCAAGCGGGGTACGAGCAATACACAGATCAAAGAAGTCTCGGAAGATACCTGCCAGTTTAACAGCTATGTTTGCTGCAGTTACTTTAGACACAGGAACAGGGGACTGGTTCGATTGCAGTGGGCTGCTTGAGGAGTCATTGACTGATGCCAGAATACCTGAAATGGCTGGCATGTGGTATTGGCCTAGGATTGGATCAAAGAACGACCAATCGGCCAGCTGATCCGCACCCAGTCCCGAACTTGTTGAGGATGTGGAACATTCGTAAAGCAGAATATCCTTGCTGACGGCATTCTCGAGGGCATCGGAATGCCTAGCGGTCGCTCTCTTGCCTTCAAAGAGCGTGGTGTAATCTGCGTCGCTAAACACTTTAACCTCAAGTGCAGCTAGTTCGCTCTCTGTTGCAACACCACCTGTACTGGTGGAACCAAACCCAAAGAACCCTGAAGATTGCCCTGAGGACGAAGTGGGTGGAGTGGCGGCTACCACAGCCGACAAAACCTCGATCAGATCGCGTTCTGCTTGAGAAAACAATATGGGGAATGTTATGGTGTTGGGAAGCGGGGTAGGACCAGCCGCAGTGAGTTGATTTTCATCACTGTAGACTGTTTTATACCTCTGCTGCATTGCTCGAAGTCGAGCCTGACGAAGCTGGGCTTGATCACCCAGCGCTGCAGCCGTCTCCTTCTCTGTAAACCATGAAAACGGGCTCTTTACATGTGCTGGTAATAGGCTAACCAGATCTAAAATGACCTCGAAAATGGCATGCCGTGTGGCTTCGTGCGCCACCTGACGGCGTCCCCTGATCATGATTCTCCACAGTGCTGCCAGGTCGGACAACTCTAGTACATTAGTGAAGAGAAACGCTCTGAGGACGCTTTTAGCCCTTCGTATCGTCTCTGCATGTGCACTCTCGGGCGCTGTGAGTACATGTAGTAGTTCACGGCGACGCACAAGCCTTAGAACGGAAGGAATGGATAGAGACAACGCGCGGTCATGTGGCACGGAGTCAAGACCTACGTCTCCACTCCGATCGCGGAACGGTCGAAGGATGGATAATACCCAATTTGACGCCTTGCCTGCAACCTTAAGCATGCGAGATGCAATCGCACGATCGATTATGTCAGCTAGTCGGACTGCACCAGAGATACGCAACGCGCCCTGTTCTGAGGGTGCCTCAAGAGCTCGGAACGCAGCGCGCACAGAAAACTGATCGCGGATGAATCGTGCCTCTGTTTCTTTTATACCGGCACGCAGGGCGAGGTAGTCCAGCGCATTTTGTAGTTGAAGCTGAACCTGCATCGATGGCTGTGGTGAAGCACTTGCGGACATGTAATACTCAGGGACCACCGCGAGGATTTCTTTCGCGATCGATTGTCGTTCCTCAGGCGTAATGAGGTGCATTGTAGAAGCCAGACTCGCGACGTAGTCTGTAATACTTGGTGCATGCTCCACGGGAGGTAGTGACAGTCCCTCGCCTGATCTATTGGCAACAGCTAACTTCAAACGTGCGCAAAACAAGCTGGGGCCGTTGGCACGTAGGTACGTAGCGATGCATCGCAACTGATGATATGACGCGAGTGTGACCGTTGGGTGGTTTTTGATACGCTCGCGCTCAGAAGAGGAGACACCAGTGATATATTCCTCCCAACTGGAGACTGGAGCTGGTGTATCTAACTTGGAAACAGACAGCCCTCCCACTGCACTCCACGGGGTATCGCAGACCACATGCGCATTTGAGGATATCGAACTGGCGTCATGATAAGCATTGCGAAGAATAGCGTCGTCGATGCTGAACCCAGGTGACTGAAGCTTGACATTAGATGCAAAGAAATGTGGAGATAGCTCTGCCTTTACCTCCTCCGACGCATTATCCACCTTCAGGTCCAAGTAGAAATCACCAGTTAGATCTGCCACATCATCATACAGCCGTGACATTTCTGCCAGAGTGAGGGTTCTGTATATGGATTGTGGCGATGCAAGCGCAACCGGGCTTGAAAGCGTGGAGGACCCAGCCGGAGAAACTGGAGCGTGACCCTCACTTCGAGCATCTGAGCCTGGCGTTGTCATCTTAGAGAGGCCTGTGTCGATGCCTTCTTGGACTAGCTCTGTCAACCGCCCGCTTGGCGAAGAGGAGGAAGAGACAGGCGGATTTTGTGAGGTTTCAATCAATTTGATCGATGCGGAGGCTTCGGCAACAACGGCCGCATGGTCAGGCCACCGAAAACTCCATTTAGGCAAGATAGCACTCAACTTACTCAACAGCTGTTTCGAAAGCACAACCTTTCTGCCAGGCCGAGGAGTAATTGCTAAAGCGTGGAGCTTCGTTTTCTCATCAAGCAGCTCACCGTTCTCAATCTCGAGGACTTCGCTGCCAGACTGCAAGGAACTATCGGATGGAGCCTGACTGCCTGCAGTAGTCGACGTCGAGGTTGGCGCTCCGGATATGGCTGTCGGGGAATCAGGAGCTTGACGACCCGCGTTCGAAGGTGAGGCAGGTGTGTTATTGCTTTGTTGCGTGGTCACCCGAGTGAGGAAGCCAAACATGTTGAACACGTTCGGAGCGAATGCCGTCTGCGGTGACCGGTAATATGAAGAGGAGAACGAGGCACTCGACGAAACTTGGGCATTGCAAAGCTTGAAGTCTGAACCTGGAGGTCGCGCATAGACTGGCTGCTGCAAGGCTTGCTTGCTTGTGGAGCCATTGGCGCTTGCGCCAGAAGCTGAACGCTTGTTCATCTGAACAGGAATCGACGCGAGAGCTGCACCCACCAGAAAGCCTGGGTGTGCAATGTCTAGGAAGAAAAGTGGGATTGACAGCTGCAGAAGATGTTGCAGGAACATGCTCACAATTCGGAAACCTGCCTGAGAGTATCCTGTTGATGCGATAATATAACCGGGAATAGTCGTCGTCGAATGCTTCAAAAAGAGGTGGAGGTGTTCCCACTCGGGAGCCTGTCTTAGAAGCTGTCTTAGCTGAACCACTCGCTGTCTGAATTCTGCACTATCCAACGGTACAGCAGGAAAGTAATCCTCAATGAACTTCGACCCTTTACCGGAGGCACCCGAACAACTTGAAGAGGCTGGGGCCTTGGCTGCAGTTGTTGATCCAGTGTCGGCTTTACCTTCCTTGCTATCCTTGTTGAAGGCACTCGTCCAGAGACAAACCGTGATCGGTCGTAGTACTCGTACGCTTTGTCGAATCCAAGGCATGGCTGTACTGAGGAGGGGAGTGATGTCGTCCCGACCCTCGCATCTCGCTACAAGTTCCTGCATCCACGACTCAACCTTCCTTACTTCGCTTCGGTCATTTATGGGGCCTGAGGCCTCCACAATTGCGGCTGCCATTTTCGCGTACGCCTTGAGAGCCTCACTGAGAGACCCTGAGTATGTGGATTAGATGTTAGGCTTCTCGCGCCTCTAGACACCAGTACGCCTCTTATATGCTGCGTATCGTTGCCGCAACCCGCCTAGGCTGACACCAAGTAATGCCAGAGAACGATGTGAGTAAGGTATTGGTCAGCCTGGGGCAGGTGGAGCTCGGGTGTCGAGGCTGTGTGAAGACACTAGACACAAGTAGTTCGTGTCACGTGGGGGTTATTGCAAGTGAGAACACATCACATCTCAGTCTCTGCCAGCACCATCACATCACACCACAAGCCTACTCTGACGAATCTTGAGTGTGTGTCCCCTGGCATATAACGGGAGTTTTCGAGGCCTTGAAATATATATAGCTGGCCTTTAGACAACGGCATCACTCGGGTGGTATGGTCTAACACTACACACACTCACATCTATACCGCGAAATCTACACATGATCATTGTGGACGGATCGATCTGGATTTGATCCCATCCACCCGGTTGCCGTGCACCAGTGGCGAGGCTCAAATACCGGACCGTCGAGTCTGATGGGACGCGACAATGCGGTAGTGGAGAATGGTCGGAGTAGAATGTGCCATGATCGGTGCACTCCTCTAATAGCATGGTCGATTGATGGACGCATACCAAGAAACACTTCCACATACTCGCTGGCACAGACTTTGGTTGTGACAAAGTCACGACGAGCTTCGACTTATGACTGGCTGGACTGTATGGCGAGCTCCACAATACTCGGCATATAGGTAAAACAATGCCCCGAGGATGCGTCTCAACTGGCTTTATTCGCACTCAGTGGGAAAGGCTTTTCGGAGAATTTATTCTGGACAAGAGAAGAACACAAGACCTAGGATCCTGTACTATACGCTTATGGCAAGCCTCACGGCTGGCTGCACGCTCAATGAATCGCAGTCATTGGCAGCCCTATAGCACTACGTCGTATGCATCATCGGGGAGGGACCCACGGCTGGCCTGCGCTAAAGGAGCTCGCAGACTTCTCGTTAAGTCAGGGTCTGTGGTACTCGATACTTGAGTGAACCTCATTCGAGTCAAACCAAGTCAACACTCAGCTCGTGAAAGACTTCGTTCCAGGAACCATGTCCGGAGCGTCATCTATTGGATCTGCTATTGAGCAAGTGGACCCTCATGGCGAAGCTGCCAGATGGAAAGGCCGCCATGTGCTTTCTACCAGAGAACTCAGCAAGTCAGATATCCTTCTCGTCCTCAGACTGGCCTGCTTGCTGAGGTCCAGGACTGAGGCTGGTCAGGTCATCGACATTGCCAAGGGCAAAGTGCTGGCGAATCTCTTCTGTGAGCCTTCAACTCGCACATCCTGCTCCTTTCAGGCCGCCATGTTACGGTTGGGAGGTCAGGTCATCGTTGTGAATGATGTGCACACAAGTTCCCTAGCCAAAGGTGAAAGTCTCGAAGACACTGCACGTACACTCGAATGCTACGCTGATGTGATTGCAGTGCGACACCCCGAAGTAGGATCCGCTCGTCGGATCGCGAACGCCGTGGCTATACCCGTATTAAACGCTGGAGATGGTGCGGGGGAGCATCCAACTCAGGCCCTACTCGATGCCTTCACAATCTATTCGAGAATGAAGCGTCTAGAAAACTTGAAAATTGTGCTTCTAGGTGACCTGAAGCATGGTCGAACGGTACATTCCATCCTACCAGCTCTGGCACAATTCCCAGGAAATCGCTTTGCCCTCGTGAGTCCAAAGGCGTTGGCATTGGACTCTGGAACCATCGCAACTGCGCTAGAAATCGCAAGTAAATACCAAGCGTACAAGCACAGTGGCACTGAAACACAGACCGAAGAGGCGAAACAAAAGTGGATTGAGATCGACACCTATGAGTCTTTAGAAGAGCGCTCAAAGCAGGATGCCTCAAAAAGCGTCCTGGCCTGTGCTGATGTCCTTTATGTAACAAGAATCCAAAAGGAACGCTTCGACTCCTTAGAGAGCTACAACGCAGTCAGTAGCTCATACTCCATTTCAAAGAAAATGCTCGAAGATCTTGGGGCCAAGCCAACCCTTGCGATCATGCATCCACTTCCCAGGCTTCAGGAGCTTAGCACAGATCTTGACAACGATCCCCGTGCAGCCTACTTCTTCCAAATGAGATGCGGTCTGTTTGTAAGAATGGCACTGCTTTGCCTGACTCTAGGATTGGATTGGAAGTCTTTGGAATGAATCGGGATCGCAGTGACTATCTCGGGTGAGTACCTTTACCCTTAGCTATCCTCTCACAAGGTGTCGACCGCTCGGATAAAATCCTCTCGTTTAATCGTCATTTCCTTAACCAATACACGTTGTTCATCATGGCTCAGACCTTGACATAACTGCCTATATCGTCTCAAAGCGAAAGCTGCCGCTTCCCTGCAGATGGATGCAACCTTCGCGCCGCTTAACCCGGCCGAGGCCGGCGTTGTAGATCTCTTCGCAGCATGCTCAAGTGCGAGTGTCGCGATTTCATCCAAGTCAACATTCACGTCTAGCGGCATATTTCGAGACGAGGCCTTGAGAATACCGAGGATCGAACTCTTGTCACTCGATACAGGAACATGGATGACGTAATCGAATCGCCCTGGTCGCAACAAAGCAGCGTCAATCTTATCAATCCGATTCGTTGCACCTATTACGAGCACGCCTTCTGCCCGCTCGACACCATCCATTTCATTTAGGAGTGTTGATAGCACGCGTGCAGCCATCGATGCGGTAGCACCCTCACCACCACCTCCACCATCACCTAGGTCACGCTTTGTGACAATGGCATCTAACTCGTCAAAGAAGACGACGCAAGGCTGCGCAGCTCGTGCCTTCGCGAAGAGCTCTCTGACGATTCGCTCGCTTTCACCCAAATAACTTGAGAAGACTTCAGCGCCACTCAGGGTGAGGAACGCTACGGACATGCTCTGCGCCAATGCCTTGACGATGGATGTCTTGCCTCCTCCTGGTGGACCATACATGAGAACTCCTCTAGGTGGGCGTAGACCTAGACGATGGAAGGTATTCTTATACCTCAGTGGCCATTCGACGGCCTCTTGCAATTTCTGCTTAACATCCAGCAGGCCTCCAACGCTCGCGGATGTGGTATCGAAAGTAATACCCCCGGATTCTAGGCTTAGTCCGAAAGGCGTTGACGTTGTCGTGGCCCAATACTTACGCAGGTTATTAATCTTGACCTGGAGGTCGTTGAACTTATGGCCTCGAAGCGCGGAGGCGCCTACCTTCAGTAATGCAGCTTCGAAGTGCTCCCAAGCCAGGATAATCCTGTGGTCGTCCTGGTTTTCGCTATCGTCCAACGGACCGAATAAGCGTGTTGCTCGAAGTTGCGCGCGTTGTCGAAGCGACTCCAAAGTTGCTTCGCGGACCAGCGCATTGATATCCGCACCAACAAAGCCGATTGTGATCTCTGACAGCAGTGCTAGCATGCGATCGGTCTCATCTTCGCTGATGGGCACAAGGTGCGAAGCGATCGTGCTCGCATGAGAAGTTGTGACCCTCTTGCCAATAACGATTGTGTCGTTGTCGCTGCCACTGGAATGCGACTGAGATGTGAGATACTTTTTCAACAGAGCAAATCGAATGTTGGCATCAGGGGGACTGATGTACAGCTCCTTATCCAGTCTACCGGGTCGTCGCAGAGCTGGATCGAGTGCATGGGGCAAGTTTGTGGCACCTACGACAACCCTAAAGGGTTGAATATGCGATGGAAGCTCTTGGGATGAACCCATGTTCTGCCCCCGCGTGCCTATCTTGTTATCAAAACCGTCCAGCAGAGTGAGTAGCTGTGCGACAAGCCTATCTGCTGCGTTGGAACCTCCCTCATTACTCGGCTTTCGCTTGGGGCATATGCTCTCCACTTCATCAAAGAATAGTACCGTGACTAATGGGAAGGTATAAGAACGGCAATACTCGGGTTGCGCCGAGTTCTCATCGATAATACCTGGGATGTAGATCGGATAGATCCAATCTAGAGAAACATGCGGGCATGCGTTTTGAGAGACGGGATACGGGGACAGGGCATTCACTACATCGTTTGGATCCAGGCTCTTGCCTGAATGCCGTGTATACAATTCTCGCTGGGCCCTCCACCAGTCACCACGAGCGTCAAATGCAAGAGAGAGCGAACTCAAGTCCACGGCTGGCAGGTCCATAGAAGTCCTAGCTGTAGCATATGCACTGAGGGATAGCGCAGAATTATACTTCGAAAACTGAGCAAAGCTGGACCCACGGCTCCATAGGCTTTTGTCTGGCCGATCCTTTGAGTTCACATTGCCCATCTGGCGGTACGACGCAGTTGCTACTGGAGTCGAGGCTACACCAAAGATGTCTCTTAATCGGGCCTCGCTTTCACCTGGGGTGTGCGAAAGAATGGCAGGTGCGTCGACCATGATTAGTCGTAGAGATGGCCAGTGGATTGTACCCGTTACAGTAGAATGAGAAGGGTCTAGTTGTGACTTGGAGTGGGATTCGACGATGCTCCGCAGTGCGATTCCACAAAGCTCGGCATTCGGCTGTCGGATCAGCTGGCTCAAAATTGCCGCGGCAGCTGCGAGCATGCCCTTTCGAACTGAGTAAGTCTTGCCCACACCTGGAGGACCGTGCAGAAGAATACCTCTCTGCATTGAGCTCTGTCCGAGCAGCTTAAGATGCTTCGTAAATAGCACTGGTCCTGAGATCAGTTCTTTAATTATATCAGAGACATCCGTTGACGGCAAATCCGATGCCGTGGCCTGTTTCGCATCTGAAGCGGCGCCGGTCGGAGGTTGTGCAACGAGACCTTCTATCTCCAAAACGTTGGTACCTTCTTCCATCGATTCTGCGAAACGCTGAAGCCATTCTCTTAGCTTGTGTGAAGGTACTAGAACACTTCCGGAAGGGTCTTGATCTAGATCACTTGCAACTTCTTCAACGCACAAACCATTGGAGTCTAAATATTGCATGAACTTGCTCACATCTAGCTTCGAGCTCTTGGAAGGAATAGATTGCGTCGCATATCGCTCGAGGTACGGTAGAACAAAGCGAAATGTTGCCAGAACAAGAGCCTGTCCGAAATGCTTATTCGGCGAAGTATTCCAGATAAGATGAAGCCAATGCGGGAAGGATTCATCAAGAGCCATTTCCGAAGGGTTTAGTGCGCCTGACGATGGTTCATTGGAATCGATATCATCCTGATCATCCTCACTAGCATCTTCATTGGGATTGGGCACCGGATTCTGACGCTTTGGTGTTGCTTTCGCTGAGGAATTTGAAACGGGTGATGGTGACGTGGGAATAACCTGAACGTGACCTTCTGAATTGAGCGCTGCGGTCGTTCCCTGTTCCACAAGTCCCATCAAGCTGTTCTCGGACAAATCGGCGTCAGTGCAGTGATGTCGCCAAGTGATACGGGTCTTTGACGTGATACAGGTTGGCTGCATCGGAAAGGAATCATCGACGTGAACCAGAACAAAGTACTGGAACGCGCGCGGATTGTCAACCCTGAGGGTTCGATTCGTCGTTGAGCCACCCGTCAATAATTCCCTGTCGTCTCCGAGCAATGCTGGCTCGACAGGGATTACTACAGTTGCACCGCGAATTATTGTTCGATTTGTTAGGATTCGACGCATAGCGTCTCGCGCCAAGAGGCCTGATCTACGCGCAATCCGCTTGCTAATCTCACAGAGTGCCTGCACGGATGAGGGCGGGTAGTTGCTAAACTCGTCTAGCGTTGAGGGCAAGTCAGACTTTCGCGGAGCCACCGCATAAGAAACCCTAAGCGTAACTCGGACCGCGGGTGCTGGCTTCGGAATGGGTTTGACTAGGATGGTTGGGAGGGTAGTTTGCGGGTAATACTTTCCATCTCTGGAGGTGGTATCAAGAGCGTGCCGCGAATAGCGAAATGGATGCGCCACCATAGATGCAAATGCAAGCGGACCTCGAATTAGTGCTGACAAGAAGGCGTTCGGTTCCAAGCGTCTCACTTCGAGCCGCTTCTTGGCCGCCATGTTAGCTTCAAGTCTGGTTGTGACCATCAACGCGTCAAAAGACTCTTTTGCCAGCATGTTGTTCTTGAACTGCATAGAGCGCTGGGGAGTTGTCGGATGTAACGCACTGTCTTCCAGTGCGAGCAGAGATTGAACTGGAGGTATGTTCTTTGCTTCACTGCCCTCGGGCGAATCAACGTTATCACCTAGATGCAGCTGCAAATCACGACAGGCCTGTGTTGCCTGCTGATTTACCACCTCAGGGTTAGTCATATCTGCAATACTTTGCGACTGTGGGCTCTTCAGCTGTTGCTGCTGGAGTTTTTCCTTCTCAAGTGCATACAACTCAGCGGCCGAGCGCAAAGGTCTCTTGGACTTGGGTGTCATTGACTGAATGCTTCGAATCATTGTCGAATCAGGTTGTGGGGATTGCTGCACGGCATCAGCCTGTATGGACATGCCAGGCATGCCCCCTGCTTGCTGGGTGATACCGATCTCCCTCAGAAGGAAGTGATGTGGTGGTAGGTACACCTGAGGAGTGAACAACACATATTGAGCAGAGCAGGAGGGGAGTTGTCCTGGAACACCTTCTACCGAGTCCTCAGGGTTCGTGGTCTCAGTGCTTTCTGCGGTACCCGTGTCATGCGAGAACATGACCTCGAAGGTGGGTGGCAGTGGCGCTGCAGTACACAGATAGCCACCGACTCTCTCGGCATACACGCAGACGCCCGTATCGGGCTGGATTCTCAAGGCATCATAGAGGTGCTGGCTCATGAGACAGGATGCATCGAGTGTGCTGGTGCGTGGGATCTCGAGCGCGAGTCCGCGAACCGCGGATCCGGCCTGCCTTTCACCCAATCCCACACACGACATATTCCGGCCTCACAGTGGTGAGTGCGCGAGTTGAAAATGAGAAGAAATGTCTCAAAACTTGCGTGTTTCAAGTGATTTCCTGCCTTCAAAACGCGTAATATACTCGTCTATGTGGTTTGGTCCGAGCCACACCCTTCGTGTGACTAGATACACGAGGTTTATCAATCTGGTCGCAAGAATTCACGGTATTGTGAAATACCACCATCTGCAGGTGGAGACGGAGAAAAAACTGTTTGTACGCGTAGTTAGCGCGCACAGAATCCAAGCTGACCGACCTGATCCAGCGCCGGGCGGCGGCCTGGCCCCTAAATCCGCGCCCTTTTGATCCACCGAGAGAGCCTCAGGAAACGTATGTCCCAGAGCCTCAATGGGGGCGAGCTGCGCGCGAGGCAGCTAGGTTACGGCAAGAAAGAGCGCTACGATATGCACAGACCTCCAATGACATGGTCGAGCAGCCGGTTTCACTCGTGCCTGGCGCAGTCAAGCACGTCCAGAATCTTCGGCCAGGCTGGTTCGAACCACTTGTGAATGAAATCAAGAAGATATGGGTCTATCTCGTGATTGGGCTTGTATTCCTAATCATGCTCTACTCCTACCGACGGATTGGTCACCAAGAGAGCGAGATTCTGAGGCTGCGTGCTGAGCTACGGAACTCAGTCGCGGCTCGAATGAATTTGGAAAAGAGCCTGGCAACTGCGAACAAAGAAGCTATGGTTTGGGAGTCAAAGTACAAGGAGACTAAGTCTATGCTAGAAAAAGAGCGTGCGATGGTTCGTATGTCCGCTATGTCAGGTGTTGACGCGCAGGAAACACCTCAAAGTGGCCCTCAAGTACAGAAACATGACCAGTCTGCCATCGAATCCAGGCCAAAGGTTTCAGAGGAAGGCCCAGAGAAAGAGGAGTCAGAAGAGACAACGTCTGATGGCACAGCACATAGCGACGACCTACACGTTCAATTCGGCCCATCTCCGCTGTTGTCTCATCTGAGTGACGAACAACTGAACTTCCAACCCATTTTTGACGCGAAGTCGATCGACGTGCTGGCTCACCTTAACAACCTCGTGCCGACTCGCAGAGCGCCTAGAGACGAGTTTGCACCTTCGCCAACTGACGAAGAATCTCCACAAGCCCTGAATACCTTATCAGCATCCCAGGCTTCATCTACCAACGGATCAGAATCAGATCTCGGCATTCGTGCCAGCAAGCAAGAGCTGGAGGCTGTGCGAGCGGCCATTCGAACAGAAATCGCTCATGCCTACTTCGGCTACGAACGATACGCCGCTGGATTCGATGAGTTGCTTCCAGTCACACGCACCGGCAGCAACACCTATACCATGGGACTGACAATTGTTGACTCCTTGGACACGTTGCTTATTGCAGGGTTGGAGCCTCAGGCATGTCGAGCCTTGGATTGGATCTATGACCACCTCACTTTTGACATACCTCGGCCTAAAGGGCTAAATGTGTTTGAGATCACAATTCGAGTACTTGGTGGACTCCTGTCATCTCACGCACTCTTACTGGAGGCTCATCACCACGCACAAGTCATCCTCTCCTCTCCTGAACGGCCAACGAGCCAGGATCAATCTGCGCCAAGGGTCAATCTTCAATGTGACGGATACAGTAAGTACCCATGGGATGCGGAAGATGCTGCACTCATGCTCTTGCGTAAGGCTCGAGATCTCGCAGAAGAAATCAAATTCATCTTTGATTCGACACCCACTGGCGCCCCTCTTTCTTTGGTTGACTTACCTGGACATGCTAGTGCTGAAGAAGGCGCGTCGCAAGAGAGCTCTTTGTCCAAGGACTCGCTTGACCTTGCCACTCGCAAACGCAACTACGCGCCAAAGTGGTTACGTGGTGCGACAATCGTATCAGAGGCTGGTACTATGCAATTGGAGTGGCTATTCCTATCGCACTTGACTGGCAACCCAGAATATGGCGATCGAGCGATGCGCGTGATGCGCAATTTGTTTATACCCATCTATCGCGATGGGAGAAAGCTACTTCCGAGGTACCTCAACCCGAACACGGGTGCAGAGGTTGACTCGTTATATACGTGGGCTGCTGGTGTAGACTCCACGTATGAGTACTTTTACAAACAGTACCTGTTCCTGGAATCACAACTGACCTGGGCACACGCTCGACTGGAAAACGAGAAGGATCTCTCCGAACTACGAAATCTGGCTCCTTCAGCTGACCTTGCTGCACCGCTTCTCAACTTGTATCGAACTACGTTTGGTGAGACTGTCAATGAATTACTTTTGCCATCTTACCCGAGCGGGCTTGCATGGATTGCGGAGAAGAGCTATAGAACTCTGGTGGGCAAGATGCACCATTTGGCCTGCTTCGCACCTGGGTTATTCGCGATGAGTGCCCAGAAATGGAATTGGACACGGAATGACGATAAATTCGTTGTTGAGGCTGTTCGCTCGCGAGTATCACCGCGTGCTGAGATCACGGCGCAGACCACAATGGATATTGCCGAGGCCTTGACTCGCACCTGCTATGAGCTTTATGCAAGAACCCCCACGGGCTTGGCTCCAGAAACATCAGTTTTCGGCCTGGGTGAAATGTCTCGTTCAGGACCAAGTCCCACTTCTGCGGATTTCCGCCAAAGACGCAGAGAGCAGATGAAAAACGCATCTGTTGACGCTATTCTTCACGAAATGAATGAAGCCAAGGATCCCAACTACTTCCAGCGCACGATCACCTTCGAGAGAAAGCAATCTGCAACTACGAAGCAAAAGGGAAGGGGTGGGCAAGAACAAGAATATCGCTTTGGACGAAAGATCCCTAAACCTCTCCCCCGAACTTCCCCGGAACGCGTTCAGCCCCTATTTCCAGTACTGCCAGGAAGCGTTGCAGCGCGTACCGTCAACTTGGGACACCCAAAAATCGACGACTTTTCCGTTGATCCTCGAGCACCTCACAATGCGTTGCGACCTGAGGCGATGGAATCGATATATATTCTCTATCGCTTGACCCGCAACGAGAAATACCGCTTGTGGGCGTGGGATCTGTTCAAGAGCTTTGTTCGCTACTGTCGCATCCCTGGAGGCGGTTATGCGGGGCTCAAAGATGTTCGTGACTTCTCGATCGATGCAACATCGACCGAGATCAGTGACGAGTTGTTTACGAAGCCATCTCCGTCCAAAGGCAAGCCCGCGTCCGGCAAGTCCAGCAAGCGCCGATTGGTTCTCTGGCGTAATTGGAAAGATCACATGGACACGTTCTGGATCGCAGAAACGTTGAAATATCTTTACCTGATCTTCCTGGATGAGGATGATCCTGCGTCGAGGATTGTACAGCACGATGTACCACTCGACAAGTGGCTATATACAACCGAAGCGCATGTATTCCCCTTGCCACATGCTTTCCCACACATCGCTACTATCTCACGAGAGCTCCTTCGTAGGTGGGACATGCATCATGCGCCGAATGCAGATAGTTCGGTGAGAAGTCCCCTTGAGCGTGGTATATAACAGCAACGATCAAGCAACGATCAAATGGCGTGATGAGTGGATTCGTCCATACCGTTGTCCGCCTGCTATACTATATCTTTGAACCAGATCGTGAAGCTTACATTTCAATACCAACAATGCACTCCGTTTGACCAGACATTGATACATCATACAATAACATGATTACGTGTATTCTTATAACTGTGGTTCAGTTAACTGTGGCTTAATTAACGATATCTGCGGGCCTAACGACTTACAAGTTGCTCACATTTCAACCTGTTCATTTTGCCAAGGCCTTTTGCAGTGCCTCACTAAGTTGCGTGAGGTTTCCGGCCTTCACGCTAATAGCAGCGAAGGACACGGGGCAGGCCGAATCCTCAAAAACGAATGGAGCCGAGGAAGCACCGGGGCCAACCAAGGGCTTGCCCAAAGTAGGTGCCGGTCCGCCCTCGTCATCCTCATCAAGCTGGCTGCGACGACCTGCAGCGGCGATGATCTCCTCGCCAGTGCCTCGCGATTTGCGGAGCTTCTCCAGACCCGTCTCGAGAATGGATCGAATGCGAGCAGTTGAAAGGGCACCAGTGCCATCCTCGCTCTTGTTGCATGCGATCACGACGGGTACCCTGCGCTTGACGAGTGCCCTCGAGGTCAGTACGGTATACAAGTGATGCGAAGCATCCGCGAGGCGGAGGTCATTCTGGGCATCCACGAAGAAAACGACGGCGCGGGACTTACTGAAATGCTTTTCGTACTCACTTCGGAAGCTGCCGTGTCCAGGGATGTCCACGACATGGTAAGTAGAGTCAAGACCCAACTTGGTGAGGTTAAGATCGGCTTGATTCACTGCCAAGGAATGGACCGTTTTGGGAACACGTCCAGTCTTGAGTAGCTCAAACAGTGTGGTCTTTCCAGCGCCCATCTCTCCAACAAGCGCGAGGGTGCTACCTGAACTAGGGAGGATACCCTGCAGCCCGGAGCTCGAGTTGGACTTCAGGAAGAGGAAGGCGATGACGAGGCCGATCACGATTGTAAGGAGAATCAATACGGCTGAGGTCTCCATGTTGGTAAATAACGTCAGTAACCTGGGTTGATACCAAATCTAAACGATTTCAACGAGCAATTGGCCTGGATGTGTAGTATATACCACTAGGCTGGAAAAAGATCTCGCCTCTGAGTTACTTTGGCACGGAATATCTCTTGAAATTCGAGCCAGAGTGCTATTATGCGCGTGAATATTTGCGCTCGTACCTAGGATCTAATGAATGGAGCAATCCAATGCGCGATATATTCACCTGGATACTGTGTTTTCGATCCAAGATCACTTGGGGAAATTGCGTCCTCAACTACCTACGTTGGCTCTTTTTGGACTTGCTCCAGTTGAATTAAGACGAGACTCGCCAATTTACCATGCATAAACACTCGTCTATGTGGTATGAACCACCTCCAGTAATCTCGTATGTACTAGCTGAGTGTATAGGCCACCTCACGAGGAAGCGTTCGTGGGAGGGAGCCGTCTGAAACTGGTTTTCCCTGGGTTTCAGAGGATCTGTGCGGTAACCTCGCCATGAAACACGAGGGAGTAACTAGATGTTGGGAGATATACCGTAATTGCTGATACCATGGCTGGGCCTGTCTGATCGTGCGAGAACGAGCTGGCAAATTTGCTCAAGGCTCTACATTACTATACTACTTAAACCGTGCGGTCGCAGCGGAACGAGCTTCGCGCATTGTAGACTAAACGAATGACTACCGCACACAGAGCAACTTGGTACGTTTAGAACGACTACATAACCCCACATACGCCGCAAATCGCGCCTTTTATCAACCGCTTTCCAACCGTTGGAATATATTCCGCATGAAATGTGGTGTTGGAGGGACTAGCGTAGCAAAAACTCATCCTGATCGATTGCACTTAACACGTATCTAGGCATCCCGCGATCGCCTCGGCGCGACAGACCAACTTGAGGTCGAGCATCTCGGACAAAGACATGGCCAACTACACCAAGATCAAGTATCGGTACGTTTCTTGGGAGCGCGCGGTGAGTGTGCGCGGGCAATGCCCCTGGCTTATGTCCCTGTACGTGCGGCAGATAAGTAACTCGCCACCCTCATCCGGACGTGATCCATATATCCTTACTCACCACTCTAGGCAACGAGGACAAGGCAGTGCGGAGGAACTCGCCAAGAGGGACCTCAAGAAGGAGCTTGAAGAACGCGAGCGGGCATACAAGGCAGAGCAGGAAAAGCAAAAGCTCAGGGCAGGTGAACTACCTGCAGTAAAAGACGAAGATACAGGCACGACAAAGCCTCCAGCGCCAGTACGGAGTGTAGACGATATAGACGATGTGGACGATGTAGTAGACGACGAGGCTAAGGTAAACCTCGTGGAGACCAAGACGGATCGCCATAACAGTGCATCAACAGCTTCTTCATCTGCGGCCGCTGCGGATGATGGAGCAGACTCTGATGTTTCAGGCACACTGGACCAAGACTACGACGATTCCGACCTTTCCTTCTCCGAGGCAGAGGAAGTGCGAAGGAAATCGAAGAAGGGAGGCCCAGCCGATGGTGCAAGTGTCGGCGCGAGCGAATCGTCTGACGATGATGACGACTATGACGACGACGATGATAGCGAAGACAGTGAAGAAGAACTCAGACGCGTTTTAGAGCAGGTCCGGCGAGAGCGCGAAGAAGAGGCCAAGCGCAAAAAGGCGGCCGAGGAAGCTGCTGCCTCCCATCAAGAAGCACTCAGCGCATTGGCATCGAATCCCTTGCTAGCGGCGCAGCTGGGTCAAGCCAATGAAAATGAGTTTGTCGCCACAAAGCGAAGGTGGGACGACGATATTGTCTTCCGTAACCAGGCACGAGAGGTGAAGGACACCAAGAAGCGTTTCACCAATGACATTATCCGTAGCGACTTCCATCGGGCTTTCCTCAACAAGTACTTCAAGTAACTGTACTTGAGTAAAGTACACGCGGCATTACCTGCCCAATCTGTTTGTGTATCGACCCGAATCGCAAGTTAATCCGACTGTGTACCGTAATTCGATAACTGAATGCGTCATGACCTGTATTACGACTTCTTCAAAGTCGTGAGGGAGTGAAGCAGAAAGTTAAGCAAAACCCATCAGTGATAGGCGCATCTACCAGTGGGGCTTATGAAGGCTTACTAAACCAGGTGTGACTTAAGGTCGGCGAGGTGCATCGACGTTAATGTTATCGTTGGTGGTAGGCTCCGCTCCATGAGCAGCCTCATCCGTGTGGTGGTCGTCGGCGCCAAGAGGTTGCTCCTGAAGATTGGGAGCGCCCTGGAGCTGACCCTTGCTTGCACCCTTGCGGACAAAGTTAGGGGTGATCATGTTGGATCCCTTAGCTGCGAGATTCTTCCCCTTGCCGAGGAACTGGCCCTTTGCAAGAGGCTGACCCTTGCTAGCGATTTGAGGTTGGCCCTTGGCGGCTAGAGGCTGACCCTTGCTAGCGATCTGAGGTTGGCCCTTGGCTAGAGGCTGGCCCTTATTAAGGAGTTGAGGCTGACCCTTGGCAGCGAGAGGCTGACCCTTGGCAGCGAGAGGCTGACCCTTGGCAGCGAGAGGCTGACCCTTGGCAGCGAGAGGCTGACCCTTGGCAGCGAGAGGC
>Ga0180217_1000465_pt1 | contig 65973 bp, 60 predicted proteins | sample eDN3rd37CBELigOP_FD_128521 | JGI IMG/M metagenome (GOLD analysis project Ga0180217, IMG submission 128521) | Enriched Organic Plus compost microbial communities from Emeryville, California, USA - eDNA 3rd pass 37_C BE-Lig OP (version 2) (version 2) ...
GCGCTTCTCGCGGATCTTGGCGGCCTTGCCGCGCAGGTTGCGCAGGTAGTACAGCTTGGCGCGGCGGACGTCGCCACGGGTCACGACCTCGATCTTCTCGATGGCCGGGGTGTGCAGCGGGAAGGTGCGCTCGACACCGACGCCGAAGCTGACCTTGCGAACCGTGAACGTGCGGCCGACGCCGGAGCCCTGCACCTTGATGCAGACACCCTTGAAGATCTGCACGCGCGAGCGGGAGCCCTCGATGACCTTGACGTGGACGTCGAGCGTGTCACCGGCCCGGAACTGCGGGATATCGGTGCGCAACGACTGGGCGGCTACCTGATCGATCAGGTTGGTCATGATGACTCCTCGCTGGTGCCACAGGTCACCGACGGATGATGGGGATGGTTCGACGTTCGTCCGGGCGCACACCGACGTCGCCCCTGCGGCAGAGACGTCTTGCGCCGAGGATCCATTCTGCCACAGCCGGTGCGCGGGCCTGAAATCGGACGACCGCGAAGACGCGCCCACACCGGGCGTACCGGTGCGGGCGCGTCGTCCTGGGGTGACGGGGGTGCCGTCAGTCGATCGCGTATCCCTCGCTGCCGTGCAGCACCGAGTCGATCCCGGCGATCTCGTCCTCCTCGGTGACGCGGAAGCCGATCGTCTTCTCGATCGCCGTGGCGATGACGTAGGCGACGACGAACGAGAACGCGATCACGGTCAGCGACGACAGCACCTGGGCGCCCAGCAGCTCCAGGTTGCCGCCGAAGACCAGGCTGCCCCCGGTCAGCGACTCGGCGCCGAAGATGCCGACGTAGACGCAGCCGACGAAACCGGCAACCAGGTGGATGCCGACGACGTCGAGTGAGTCGTCGAAGCCGAGCTTGAACTTCAGCTCGATCGCGACGGCGCAGATCGCACCGGCGACCAGCCCGAGCACCAACGCCCAGATCGGCGTCAGGAACGCGCACGCCGGCGTGATGGCCACCAGACCGGTGACGATGCCGGACGCTGCACCCACAGCCGTCGCCTTGCCGTTGCGGACCGTCTCGACGACGATCCAGCCGATCAGCGCGGCCGCCGGGGTGAGCAGCGTGTTGAGGAAGATCAGCGAGGTCTGGCCCTCGTCGGCACCGTAGACGCCGGTGTTGAAGCCGAACCAGCCGAACCACAAGATCGCGGCGCCGATCAGCACCAACGGGACGTTGTGCGAGACCGCCAGCTCCTTGGAGAAGCCGACCCGGCGCCCCAGCACGAGGGCGAGCGCGAGGGCGGCAGCACCTGCGGACTGGTGGATGACCGTGCCACCGGCCCAGTCCAGCGATCCCCCCAGACCGTAGACGTCGTTGGCCAGCCAGCCGTAGAACGTGCCCTCCTCGTCGACGCCCCAGATCCAGCGGAACGTCGGGAAGACCACGAACGTGGCGAACAGCGCGGCGAACAGCATCCACGGCCAGAAGCGAGCCCGGTCGGCGACCGCGCCGGAGACCAGGGCCACCGTGATGATGCAGAACGCCACGAGGAAGGCGTGCCCACCGAACAGGTTCCCGGCGTCGCCAGAACCTGCCGTCGTGACCAGGTCGGACATCGCGAAGTCCTGGAACGGGTTGCCGAACAGCTTGCTGCCACCGCTGGTGCCGTTGCCGGCGATCCCCGTGCCGCCGTACAGCACGTACAAGATGGTCACGACGGCGAGCGAGCCGAAGCTCAGCATCATCATCGAGACGGCGGACTTGGACTTGACGAGCCCGCCGTAGAAGAACGCCAGACCTGGCGTCATGAAGATGACGAGCGCGGCACACACCAGCTGCCACGAAAGATCTACTGACATATCAACCTCTTGAGTGTTGGGGGCAGGACCGCGCCCGAGCAGCAGGTGCTGGCTCTGAGGCACTGAGGTCGATCTTCGGGACGTGAGGTTTCGTGGCGGACAGATCGATATTTCGTCGGTGTTACACCTGCGCCCGGCAGGTTAATTCCGATGACGCCGGCGCCGAGCACACCGACCGGCCCCAGGAGCCGGGCGCCGATCGTGGTGGGTCGGCAGGTCAGTCGAGCAGGTCCGGCCGCCGTTCGGCGGTGCGCCGCTCAGCCTGTTCCCGACGCCATTGCGCGATCTGGCCGTGGTGCCCGGACAGCAGCACCTCGGGCACGTCGAGACCGCGCCACGACGCGGGCTTGGTGTAGACCGGGTACTCCAGCAGTCCGTCGGCGCCGTGGGACTCCTCGACGAGGGACTCCGGATTGCCCATGAACCCGGGGATCAGCCGCACCACGGCCTCCACGATCGCGAGCGCTGCCACCTCGCCTCCGTTGAGGACGAAGTCGCCGATCGAGATCTCCTCGACCCGCGTGCGCTTCGCGGCGTCGTCGACGACGCGCTGGTCGATCCCCTCGTAACGGCCGCACGCGAACACCAGGTGCTGCTCGGTGCTGAGCCGCTCGGCGTCACGTTGGGTGAACCGGCGTCCCGACGGCGTCGGCACCACGAGCACAGAGTCGGCGGTGACGACCGAGTCGAGTGCCGCTCCCCAGGGTTCGGGCTTCATGACCATGCCCGCGCCGCCACCGTACGGCGTGTCGTCGACCTTGTGGTGCTTGTCGTGCGCGTGGTCGCGCAGGTCGTGGATCGCGATGTCGAGCAGTCCCGCATCCCGTGCTCGGCCGGCCAACGACAGGTCGAGCACCTCGAAGTAGGCCGGGAAGATGGAGATCAGGTCGATCTTCACGAGTTCTCGACGACCTCTGCGTCGTCCGGGTCGAGCAGACCGGGACGATCGGTCACGACGAGACGGCCCGCGGCGAGGTCCACCTCGGGCACCAGCTCGGCGACGAACGGCACCAGCACCTCGCGGCCGTCGACCTCGATGACCAACAGGTCTTGTTCTGGCAGGTGCAGCACGTCGACGACGGTACCGACCTCACGCTCGTCGGCCACCGCGCTCAACCCCACCAGCTGGTGATCGTAGAACTCCTCGTCGTCCTCGGGCACCTCGTCGGGGTCGATGTCGATCTCCAGCAGCGTGCCGGTGAGCTGTTCGGCGGCCGTGCGGTCGGCGACCTCGGCGAACCGCACCAGGAGGCGTCCCTGGTGGTGTCGGCTCGACTCGACCGTGAACGTGCGTCGATCGCCGGTCAGCTGCTGTCCGGCAGCGAACCGGCGGTCGGGCTCGTCGGTGCGGACGTCGATGCTGAGCTCGCCCCGGATGCCATGGGCCCGGCCGATCCGGCCGACCACCACCTGCATGGGGTCGTCAGCGCCGACGATCGACGTCGACGAAGTCGATCCGGGCGCCGCCGCGGCCCGCGATCGCACCAGCGACGGTGCGGATGGCGGTGGCGGTGCGCCCTTGGCGGCCGATGACCTTGCCGAGATCGTCGGGATTGACCCGAACCTCGAACAGCTCCCCGTTGCGGGTCTGCTTGGCGCGGACCGTGACGTCGTCGGGGTTGTCGACGATGCCGGAGACGAGGTGCTCGATGACCTCCTGCAGGGGCGCGCCCATGGTCAGGAGGCGTCCTGGTCGGCGGCCTTCTCCTCGGCCGGAGCCTCGGTGGCCTCGTCGGCAGCAGCCTCGGCGGGAGCCTCAGCAGCAGCCTCGACAGGAGCCTCAGCAGCGTCCTCGGCAGGAGCTTCGTCAGCCTTGGGCGCCTCGGCCTTCTTGTCCGCCTTCTTCTTGGCAGTCGTCGCCTCGGTCTTGGGTGCGTTGTGCAGGTCCTTGAGCGCCTCGTTGAACAGGTCTTCCTTCGAGGTCTTGGCCTCGGGCGCCTTCAAGGTATTCTGGCCGCCGATGTCGCCGGTCAGCTTCAAGATCGCGGCGACGGCCTCGGTGGGCTGGGCGCCGACGCTCAGCCAGTACTGAGCGCGCTCGGAGACCACGTTGATGGTCGACGGCTCGGTCTTGGGGTTGTACGTGCCGATCTCCTCGATCACGCGGCCGTCGCGCTTGGTGCGCGAGTCGGCGACGACGATGCGGTAGAACGGGGTGCGGATCTTGCCCATCCGCTTCAAACGGATCTTGACGGCCACGGTTGTGGTGTCTCCTCGAGATATCAGTGGTGGTCGACCGGCCGGAACCGCGTGGGGACACGGGCGGCAGAATCTATGGGGCCGGTGTCGCTCGGATGAGAGGGGCCGAACGCCTCCGGACGCAAGGCAACATTCTGCCAGACAGCAGCGACGGGCTCCAAACCAGCCGGTCTGCGCGCCGAACCGCGTCGACGACGAAGCTGTGGAACCATGAGGCGCATGTCGGACGGCGCTGCACAGAACCCCACCCCCACCCGAACGTACGGTGGTGTCGCGGGCGCGCAGCGACGAGCCGAACGGCGCGAACGACTGATGGCAGCCGGTCTGGAGCTGCTCGGCGCCGCCGAGGACCCCGGCCTGACCGTCCGCGGCGTCTGCAAGGAGTCGGGGCTGATCGCCCGGTACTTCTACGAGAGCTTCGACGACGTCGACGCGTTGGCCGTCGCGGTCCACGAGCACGTCATCGAGGACCTCGTCACGCACACGCTCGAGCGCCTCGCCCACGCCGGTGCGGACTCGGACGAGCAGCTGCGGTTCGCGCTGTCGGCGATCATCGATCATCTCGCCGAGGATCCGCGCCGCGGACGCGTGTTGTTCCTGGCACCGCTGGCGATGCCCGCCCTGATGGCGCGTCGCCCGGCCATCGTGACGATGTTCGCCGGCCTGGTTCGCACCGAGGCCAGCGAGTACGTCGACCTGCCCGAGGACACCGCCGAGATCGCAGCCCGTTTCCTCGTCGGCGGATTCGGCGAGGTCCTGACGGCCTGGCAGGATGGGTCGTTGGACGTGACCCGGGAGGACCTGGTGGAACGGTGCTTCCTGATGTTCCGCGGCATCGTCGAAGCGCTGGTGCCGTCGTGACGAGGCGCTGACTCGGCACCCGGCACCGAAGGTGCTCTGCTGTTCAGGCACCGAAGGTGCCGTGCCTGCCCGCTCCGCCGGCGAATCGGGCCGCGCCGGCCGTCCCCTCGGCGTGCACCCACGGGATGCCCTCCCGGCCCTCTGCCGCGAACGCCTCGGCCGTCGGCAGGTCCCACTGGCGGTAGACCGCCTCGCGGTCGGCCAGCATGCACCCCTGCGGGAACGCCGCGATCTGCTCGGCCAGCTCGTGGGCGGCCTGCAGCGATGCTCCGGTCGGGACGACGCGGTTGGCCAGCCCGATCTGCAGCGCCTCGTGCGCGTTGACGGGCCGTCCGGTGAGGATCAGGTCGAGTGCGCGGCCCTGACCGACGATGCGCGGCAGCCGGACGGTGCCGCCGTCGATCAGCGGCACGCCCCACCGCCGACAGAACACCCCGAACACGGCGTCCTCCTCGACGACACGCAGATCGGCCAGCAACGCGAGCTCGAGTCCGCCGGCGACGGCGTGACCGGCCACCGCGGCGATCAGTGGCTTGGTCAGGTGGCGTCGATACGGCCCCATCGGCCCGGCCCCCTCCCCCGTCGGATCCAGGTGCGGAGCTCGCTGCGGTTCGGCCACCGACGCCAGGTCCGCGCCCGCGCAGAACGTCCCACCGGCGCCGGTCAGGACGGCGACCTTCAGCGAGTCGTCGGCCTCGAATCGGTCGAGCGCCTCGCGCAGGGCGATCGCCGTGGGACCGTCGACCGCGTTGCGCACCTCGGGGCGATCGATCGTGATGGTGCAGATCTCGTCATCGATGTCGTACCGAACGCTCACCGTCTCTCCTGTCATCGGGTGCATCCATCGTGGCACGCGTCGGCTCCCGAGGGGCTCAGGCGACGGGCGCGCTGAACTGGGCGGAGTAGAGGCGGTGGTAGGCGCCGCCGGATTCCAGCAGCGACGTGTGAGTGCCCTGCTCGACGACCCGACCGCCGTCCATCACCACGATGTGGTCGGCGTCGCGGATCGTGGAGAGCCGGTGGGCGATCACGAAGGACGTCCGACCGCTGCGGAGTCGCTCCATGGCCTGCTGGACGAGCGCTTCGGTGCGGGTGTCGACCGAGCTCGTCGCCTCGTCGAGCACCAGGATCGACGGATTGGCCAAGAAGGCGCGAGCGATCGTCAGGAGTTGGCGCTGACCGGCGCTGATGTTGGCGCCCTCGTCGTCGATGACGCTGTCGTAGCCGTCGGGCAACGTCCGCACGAAGTGGTCGACGTGCGCGGCCTCCGCCGCGCGCACGATCTGCTCCTCCGTCGCGTCGTCCGCGCCGTAGGCGATGTTGTCCCGGATCGTGCCCTGGAACAGCCAGGTGTCCTGCAGCACGACCCCGAAGTGATCACGCAGCACGCGACGGTCCATGTCGGCCACGTCGACACCGTCCAGCGTGATGGTGCCGCCCTGCAGGTCGTAGAACCGCAGCACCAGGTTCGTCAGGGTCGTCTTGCCCGCACCGGTGGGGCCGACGATGGCCACGGTCTGCCCGGGTTCGGCGACCAGGTCGAGGTGCTCGATCAGCGGCCGGTCCGGGTCGTAGGAGAACGTCACGTCGTCGAAGACCACGCGGCCGCGGACCGGCTGTGGGAAGGGCGCCTGAGGATCGTCAGCCGACTCCTCGGTCTCGTCGATCAGCGCGAAGACGCGTTCGGCCGACGCGATGCCCGACTGCAGCAGGTTCACCATGGCGGCCATCTGCGAGATCGGCTGACTGAACTGTCGTGAGTACTGGATGAACGCCTGCACCTCACCGATGCTCAACGAGCCGTTGAGCACCCGCAGGACCCCGATGACCGCGACGAGCACGTAGTTCAGGTTCGACACGAAGAACATCAGCGGCTGGATGACTCCGGAGATGAACTGGGCCTTGAACGCCGATGCGTAGAGGGCCTCGTTGCGACGGTCGAACTCGGCGGCCGCCTGGGCCTGACGACCGAACACCTTGACGACCTCGTGGCCGGTGAACACCTCTTCGATGTGACCGTTGATGCGGCCGGTGGCACCCCATTGCGCGATGAACTGTGGTTGCGAGCGCTTCGTGACCGCCTTGGTGATGACGATCGCTGCCGGGATCGTCAACAACGCCACCAGCGACAGCCACGGCGAGATGATCAGCATCATCGCCAACGTGCCGATGATCATCAGGGCCGAGGTCAACAGCTGGCTGATCGTCTGCTGGAACGACTGCGCGATGTTGTCGACGTCGTTCGTCGTGCGCGAGAGCAGGTCGCCACGCTCGTGTCGGTCGAAGTAGGAGATGGGAAGCCGGTGCACCTTGTCCTCGACCTGGTCACGCAGACCGGCGACCATCCGCTGGACCACGACGGTGGTGAATCGGCCCTGGAACCACATCAGGAACGACGCCGCCACGTACAACGCGATGACGCCGGCCAGCACCCAGCCCAGTGCCGTGTAGTCGACACCGGCGCCGGGGCGCAGGTCGACCGAGGCCAGCAGGTTGGCCTGCGTGTCGTCGCCTGCGGCTCGCAGGCCCGCGACGATCTGGGCCTTCGACGCGCCGCTCTCGAACTGTCCGTTCAGGTACCCGGTGAAGACGATGTCGGTCGCGTGACCCAGGATGCGGGGTCCGACGACGCTCAGCGCCGTGCCGACGACGCCGAAGGCCACGACCGCCCAGACCAGCGAGCGGTCGACCAGCAGCAGGCGCACGACTCGCCGTAGCGTGCCGCGAAAGTCCGAGGCCTTCTCCGGCGGGGCGCCGGCCAGCATGCCCCGGCCGGCGGGCCCGTGCGCGGGGCGCTCGCGCTGCTGACTCATCGCGCCGCCTCCTCCGCGCCGAGCTGGGACAGCACGATCTCGCGATAGACGTCGCACGTTCCCATCAGCTCGTCGTGCGAACCACAGCCGACGACCTCGCCGACGTCGAGCACCACGATCCGGTCGGCGTTGCGGATCGTCGCCACCCGCTGGGCGACGATGATGACGGCCGCGGCCGCGGTGACCGGTTTCAAGGCGGCCCGCAGGGCGGCGTCGGTGGAGAAGTCCAAGGCCGAGAACGAGTCGTCGAACAGGTAGATGGGTGGCCGCTTGACCAACGCCCGCGCGATCGCGAGGCGCTGCCGTTGGCCGCCCGAGACGTTGGTACCGCCTTGCGTGATGGGTGAGTCGAGTCCCTCGGGCATGCGCTCGACGAAGTCACGCGCCTGAGCGACGGCAAGCGCCTCCCACAGCTCGTCGTCGGTGGCGTCGGGGCGGCCGTACCGCAGGTTGGACGCCACGGTCCCCGAGAACAGGAACGGTCGTTGCGGCACGATGCCGATCGCTGCCCACAGGTCATCGGGGTGCAGGCTCCGCACGTCGTGCCCGTCGATCTCGACGCGGCCACCGGTGACGTCGAACAACCGCGGGAGCAGACCCAGCAGGGTCGACTTCCCGCTGCCCGTCGAGCCGATGATCGCGGTCGTCTCTCCCGGCCGTGCGATCAGGTCGACACCGTGGAGAACGCCCTCCTCGGCGCCCGGATAGGCAAACGACGCGCCGATCACGTCGACACGTCCCTGGTCGAGCACTCGACGTCGCGCCGTCGGGTCGGGCACGATGGCCGGCTCGGTGCGCAGCACCTGCACGATCCGTTCGGCCGACACCTCCGCGCGAGGCCACAGCATCAGCAGGAACGTCGCCATCATGACCGACATCAGGATCTGCACCAGGTAGTTCTGGAACGCGACGAGCGTGCCCACGTCCAGGTCGCCGTCGCCGATGCGGTACCCACCGATCCACGTCGCCGTGGCCACGGAGACGTTCATGACACCGATCACCAGCGGGAACATCGTCGCCATCAGCTTGCCGGCCCGGATCGCGATCTCCATGTTGTCGCGATTGGCCCGTGCGAAACGCGCCGTCTCGTGCTCTTCCTTGACGAAGGCCCGGATCACTCGGATGCCCATGATCTGCTCGCGCATCACGCCGTTGATCGTGTCGAGCCGCTGCTGCATGACGGCGAAGACCGGGCGGACCTGGGCGATGACCATGCCGATCCCGACCATCAGCGCCGGGACGCAGACCAGCAGCAGGGCCGACAGCTCGACGTCCTCGCGCAGCGCCATCATGACGCCGCCGACGGCCATGATCGGTGCCGTCACGAGCAGCGTCAGGACCATGAACAGCAGCAGCTGGACCTGCTGGACGTCGTTGGTCGACCGGGTGATGAGGGTCGGGGCGCCGAGCTGTGCCATCTCGCGGGCGCCGAATCGCTGGACCGCGTCGAAGACCGCGGCTCGCACGTCACGGCCGACGGCCATCGCGACGCGGGCGCCGTAGTACACCGCGACGATGTTGCACACGATCTGCACCGCGGTGAAACCGAGCATGATCGCTCCGGTGCGCCAGATGAACCCGAGGTCACCGGTGACGACGCCCCGGTCGATGATATCGCCGTTGAGGGCCGGCAGAGCCAAGTTCGCGAGGGTCTGGACGACCTGGAAGCACACCACCAGGGCCACGTCCCGTCGATAGGCAGCCACGTGGCTCCTGAGCAGCGGGACGAGCACCGTGGCAGCCTACAACCTCACGACGACGCGTCCTGCTCCTCTCGGCTCAGCCGGGCTCGATAGGCCGCGACGGCGTTCCGATTGCCGCACGCGGTCGAGCAGTAGAGGCGCGACCGGTTGCGCGACAGGTCCAGCACGATGCCCGAGCAGGCCTCGTCGGCACATCGACCGAGTCGGTCCAGCTCGTCAGAACGCACCACGTCGATCATGGCCATGGCCGTCTCGACCAGGATGCGCGTGGCCAGGGGCGCGTCGTCGGCGACCGCATGGATGTGCCAGTCGAGACCGCCGCGTCGGACCAGCTGCGGCACGGCATTCTGTCGGGACAGGATCTGGTTGATCCGGCGCACGGCGTCGTCTCGTCCGGCGGTCAACAATGCGTCGAGCTCGGGCCTGATCGCGCGCACCTGGTCCAGCTCGTCTCGGTCGGCGTCGAGTCGGCCGGTGTAGTCGAAGTCGTCGAAGAAGTCGCTCAGCGCGTCGAGGCTGTCGAGCGTGTCCGGCTCGAGCGCCGAGTTGGCCAGCGCGACCGCGGCCCGCAGCGCGTCTCGCGTGTCATGAGCGAACACCATATTGACACATTACATGGGCGAACCGTAGCGTCATGCCCCATGACGGTGGTGGCTCATGACACGACGAGGCGCACGCGCACCGGATTGAGCCTGGCCCTGCTGTCCGCCGTCTCGTTCGGACTCTCCGGCGCACTGGCCAGGCCGTTGCTGGAATCGGGCTGGACGCCGGGCGCCGTCGTGCTGGCCCGGATCTGGATCGGGGCCGTCGTCGTCGCCCCGATCGGACTGCTCGCCCTGCGCGGTCGCTGGGCCACGCTTCGGGCTCAGGCCCGTCTCGTCCTGCTCTACGGCACCCTGGCCGTCGCGGGCGCGCAGTTCGCCTACTTTTCGGCCGTCCAGCACATCCAGGTGGGCCCTGCGCTGCTGCTGGAGTACACCGCACCGGCCGCCATCGTGCTGTGGTTGTGGATCGTCCGCGGCGAGCGACCCGGTCCGATCACGCTCGTCGGCGCCGCTACCTGCGCCGTGGGACTCGTCCTGGTCCTGGACCTGCTGACCGGGACGTCGCTCAATCCCGTCGGCGTCGCCTGGGCCCTCGCCGCGATGGTGGGTGCGGCGACCTACTTCCTGATCAACGCCGAGACCGACACCGGTCTGCCGCCGCTGACCTTGGCCGGCGTCGGACTGCTCGTCGGCGCGCTGGTGCTGACCGCCGCTGCTGTGCTCGGCGTGCTCCCGGTGCGCCTGTCGTCCGAGACGGTCGCGTACGCCGGGGTCGGCGTGTCGCCGGTGACGGCCCTGGTCACGTTGGGGGTCCTCACGGCTGCAGTGGCGTACGTCAGCGGCGTCGCCGCGGGCCGACGCCTCGGCTCGCGCCTGGCCTCCTTCGTCGCGTTGAGCGAGGTCGTCGCGGCGATCCTGTGGGCCTGGCTGCTCCTGGACGAGCTGCCCGGACCGGCACAGCTGCTCGGCGGTGTCGTGATCCTCGTCGGCGTCGTGCTGGTTGAGCTCGGCGAGCCGAAGGTCGTCGAGGCCGTGCCCGCCGCCCAGGCTCTGCCGGGACACGACGACTAGACCGTGCCGGTCATCTCGGCCGGACCGTGTCGGTCATTCCACCCGGTGGACTACAGCAGGTCCTTGAGCTCGGCGGGCAGCTCGAAATCGGCATCGGCTCCCTGACCGAAGCCGAACGCGCCGGCGCCCTGGTCCTTCGGCGGCTCCGCGGCCGCCTGCGCAGCCCGCTTCGCCGGGTTGCCCGACTGCCGCTTGCCCTTCTTCTTGCCCTTCGACTGGGCCTTCTGACGCGCACCCGCTCGCTTGCCGGGGCCACCCATGCCGGGCATTCCGGGGACGCCGGGCATACCCGGGATGCCACCACCCTTGGCCATCTGCTGCATCATCTTCTGCGCCTCGGCGAACCGGGTCAGCAGTCCGTTGACGTCCTGGACCTGGGTGCCTGAGCCCTTGGCGATGCGCGCCCTGCGGGACCCGTCGATGATCTTGGGGTTGTCGCGCTCGGCGGGAGTCATCGACAAGATGATCGCCTTGATGCGGTCGGCCTCGCGCTCGTCGAAGTTGGCCAGCTGCTCCTTGAACTGGCCCATGCCGGGCAGCATGCCGACCAGCTTGGTCATCGAGCCCATCTTGGCCAGCTGTTCCATCTGCTTCAGGAAGTCCTGAAGGGTGAACGTGCCACCGATGATCTTCTCGGCGTCCTTGGCCGCCTGCTCGGCGTCGAGCGTCTTCTCGGCCTGCTCGATCAGCGTGAGCATGTCGCCCATGTCGAGGATGCGCGAGGCCATCCGGTCGGGATGGAACTGCTCGAAGTCGGTCAGCTTCTCGCCCGTCGAGGCGAACATGATCGGCCTGCCGGTGACCGACCGCACCGACAGGGCAGCACCGCCGCGTGCGTCACCGTCGAGCTTCGACAGCACGACACCGGTGAAGTCGACGCCTTCGGCGAACGCCTCGGCCGTCTGCACCGCGTCCTGGCCGATCATCGCGTCGATGACGAACAGCACTTCGTCGGGGTCGACCGCGGCACGGATGTCGGCCGCTTGCTGCATCAGCTCGGCGTCGATGGCCAAGCGACCGGCGGTGTCGACGACGACCACGTCGTGCAGTGTCCTGCGCGCCTCGGCGACACCGTCGCGGGCCACCTGGACAGGATCGCCCACGCCGTTGCCCGGTTGCGGGGCGAACACCGAGACCCCGGCCTGCTCGCCGACGACCTGCAGCTGGTTGACGGCGTTGGGGCGCTGCAGGTCGCAGGCCACCAGCAACGGCGACATGCCCTGCTCCTTGAGCCAGCGGCCCAGCTTGCCGGCCAGCGTGGTCTTGCCCGCACCCTGCAGGCCGGCCAGCATGATGACGGTCGGCGGATTCTTCGCGAACCGGATGCGACGCGTCTCGCCACCCAGGATGGCGATGAGCTCCTCGTTGACGATCTTGATGACCTGCTGGGCCGGGTTGAGCGCCTGGCTCACCTCGGCGCCGCGGGCGCGCTCCTTGAGGGTGCCGATGAACTCTCGCACGACCGGGACGGCGACGTCGGCGTCGAGCAGGGCGACGCGGATCTGGGAGGCGACGGCGTCGATGTCGGCGTCGGAGAGCTTGCCCTTGCCGCGCAGGTTCTTGAAGGCGTCGGAGAGTCGGCCTTGGAGCGAGTCGAACATAGGGGCCCAGCCTAACTGCTGGTCGATTACGCTGGTCGAATGGCCGACGTGACGATCTTGCACAACACCGCGTGCTCCACCTCGCGCTACTCCGTCGACGAGGCGGCGCAGCACGGGACCGACGTCCAGATCGTGCAGTACCTGAAGAATCCGCTGTCGCGCGCCGAGTTGCTGGACCTGATGGTCAAGCTCGAGGACTCCCCCGCCGACCTGGTGCGCAAGGACCGGTTCTTCACCGATCTGGACCTCGATCCGGCCGACTACGTCACGCCCGAGCAGGTCGCGGACCTGCTGGTGGAACATCCTCGACTGATGCAGCGGCCGGTGCTGATCCGTGGCGACCGAGCGATCATCGGGCGGCCCAAGGATCGGGCCGACGCGTTCCTGGCCGGCTAGCCGGCGAGTGCGTCGCCGACCGCGGCGGCCAGGCGGTCCGACGCGGCCTCGTCCAGGGGGCCGCCGTCGGGAGCCAGGACGTAGAAGGTGTCGCGCGCCTCGTCGCCGAACGTCGTCAGATGGGCCGATCGGATCCCGGCGCCACTGTCGGCGATGGCGCGGCAGATCGTCCACAAAAGGCCAGGCCGGTCACGCGCCTTGACGAGCACGACGGTCGCGGTGCGGGTGCGTGAGTCGAGCACCTGCACGACCGGTCGGTCGTCGACGTCGGCCGGAACGAACCGGACCGCCAGGTCGACGTCACCGGTCAGGGCCGACCGCAGGCGGGGCGTGACGACCCTCGGGTCGACCCCGGGTCGGGTGACCTCCCACCAGGAGACCGCGAGCCCCTCGATCGTGACGGTGCGTGCCGCACGGACCGACAGCCCCGCCAACGCCAGGCCGCCGGCCAGCAACGCCATCAACCCGTGACGGTCGGGGGTGACGATGCGCAGCAGCGATCCATCGGCCTGTGGCTCGACCGAGACGCGAAGGTCTCCGGCCGGCATCGCAGACAGGTCGGGAAGCGGCTCGTGCTCGGGCCACCCCTCGTAGTCGTCGGCGACAGGTGCGGGGACCGCCTCGTCGAGCACCGCCCTGGTCTTGCGGACCAACCCCTCGACCAACCCGCGCCGCCAGGTGCTCCACGCCTGCGGTCCCGTCGCCGAGGCGTCGGCGGCGGTGAGGGCGGCGAGCAGGTCGAGCGTGGCGACGTCACCGACGATCTCGGCGACCCGCTCGGCCGTCGCCGGGTCCTCGATGTCGTAACGCGTCGCCGTCGTCGGCAGCAGCAGGTGGTGTCGCACGAGGCGGCCGACGAGCGGCGCGTCGTCGTCGAATCCGCATCGTCGCGCGATCCGCACGGCGATCGGCTCGCCCCGCTCGCTGTGGTCGCCCTCGCCCCCCTTGCCGATGTCGTGCAGGAGAGCGGCCAGCACCAGCACGTCGGGACGGTCGACGGTGCGCCCAACGGCCGCCACGTTGACGACGGTCTCCAGCGAGTGCCGGTCGATCGTGAAGCGGTGGACCGGGGACGACGAAACCCGCAAGCGGATGGCCGACCACTCGGGGAACCACCGGTCGACGACTCCGGCGATGTCCAACGTCTCCCACACCGGGATCAGGCCCGGTCCGGCCGTCAGCAGGTCGATGAGCTGGCGGTGCGCCGCCGGCGGCCACGGCTCGGGCAGGTCACCCAGCGTCCGCGCCAACCGGGCCGCGGTGCTCGGTTCGAGGCTGCGTCCGGCGCGCGCCGCGGCAGCGGCCGCGCGAAGGGCCACGGTCGGATCGGTCGACGGGTCGGCCGCCTGCGTGACGATGACCTCGTTGTCCAACAGCGCGACACCGTCGGCCAACGGCTCGGTCTGCGGCCCACGACGGGTGATGCGGAGGCGACGGACGGGCCGCAACGCATCGTCGATCCGGTGCCAGGTCAGGAACGACAGGTGCTCCAGTCGTCTACCCAGGTCGCGTACCTGCAGGTCCAGCTCGTCGGGCCGCAGACCCAGGACCTGCGCGACGTCGGGCAGCACCGCCGGATCGAGTCGCTCGGTGCGGCGTCCGGTGACGACGTGCAACGCATCACGCACGTCGAGCAGCCCGTGGCGCAAGTCCTCCAGACCGGCGTGCGGGATGTCGACCAGCCACGTGGCCACCAGGGCTCGCAGCACCACGCCGTCTCGCAAGCCACCGGCCGACTCCTTCAGATCGGGGATCGCCGAGTGCGCCAACGAGCCCGACCGCTCGACTCGGGCATCCCGGGTCGCCCGGACCTGGTCGACCCGACGCCGCGCGTCGCGGCGCCAGTCCGCCAGGATCTGCGACCGCAGGTCGGCGACGAGCTCTGGCGAACCCGCTACGCTGCGGGCGTCGAGCATCCCCATCGCCGCCCGGTCGTCGGCCGAGGCCGTGGCACGCATTCCGGCCGTGTCGCGGACGGCATGATCCAGCGCCACGTGCTCGTCCCACAGCGGGTACCAGATCGCCTCTGCGACGCGTTCGACGACGCTGCTTGCGACGCTCGGGTCGTGCAGGAGCACGACGTCGAGGTCGCTGGCCGGACTGAGCTCGAGGCGGCCGTACCCGCCGACGGCGACCAGGGCCAGGCCGTCGGCTCCGGTCTCGGCCGTCGCCTGCGCGAACAGGGTGGACAGCCGTTCGTCGGCCGCCCGCGCCCGCTCCTGACGTGGAGTGCTCAGAGCGCCGCTTCGTCGGTCTCGCCGGTACGGACCCGGACCACGGAGTCGACGGGCACGACCCACACCTTGCCGTCGCCGATCTTGCCGGTCTGCGCCGCGCGGGTGATGGTCTGGACCACGGTGGGCGCGTCGGCGTCGTCGACGACGACCTCGAGCCGGATCTTGGGCACCAAGGACACGTCGTACTCGGCTCCGCGGTACACCTCGGTGTGCCCCTTCTGCTGGCCGTACCCGCTGGCCTCGGTCACCGTCATGCCGGCGACGCCTGCCTCGGCGAGTGCCTCGCGCACTTCTTCCCACTTGTGCGGTTTGATCACCGCGGTCACGAGCTTCATATGTCTCACACTCCCGTCTTGAAGGGGGAACCGGCGGCGCCGGCGTGATCGTAGGCCGACTCCAGGTGCTCGACCTGGTCGATGCCGGTCACCTCGTCCTCGGGATCGAGACGGAAGCCGATCGTCACGTCGATCAACTTACCGATCAGGTACGTCAGCACGAAGGAGTACGCCAGGACGACCGTCGCTGCCAGCACCTGCTTGCCCAGCAGCTCGGCGTTCCCGCCGTAGAACAGTCCGTCGACGTCGACGCCGCCCGGGCCGGCGGCGGCCAGCAGACCGATCACCAGGGTGCCGACCACCCCGCCCACGAGGTGCACGCCCACGACGTCCAGCGAGTCGTCGAAGCCCAACTTCCACTTCCAGCTGACCGCCCACGCGCAAATGGCGCCGGCGACCAGTCCCAGCAGCACCGCTCCGAGCGGAGAGACCGCCACGGCGGCCGGCGTGATGGCCACCAGTCCCGCGACGGCACCCGACGCCGCTCCCAGGCTCGTGCCCTTCTTCTCCTTGACGAACTCGTACGCCAGCCAACCGGTGATGGCCGCGCCGGTCGCCAGACCCGTGTTCAGCAGGGCCAGGCCGGCCAGGCCGTTGGCGCCCAGGGCGGAGCCGCCGTTGAACCCGATCCAGCCGAACCACAGCAGACCGGCACCGAGCAGGACGAACGGCAGGTTGTGCGGACGCATCGGCTCGCGCTTCCACCCCACGCGCTTGCCCAGGACGAGCGCCAGCGCCAGACCGGCCGCACCGGCGTTGATGTGCACTGCGGTGCCGCCGGCGAAGTCGACGGCCTCGAGCTTCGTCGCGATCCAGCCACCGGAGTCACCGAAGTCGAAGACCCAGTGCGCGACCGGGAAGTACACGACGGTGGCCCACACCACGATGAACGCGATCCAGCCGGTGAACGTGGCCCGATCGGCGATCGCACCGCTGATCAGCGCGACGGTCAGGACGGCGAACATCAGCTGGAAGCCGGCGAACACGAATTCTGGGATCGTGCCGTACGCGGTCTCGATGCCGACGCCGTCGAAGGCCAGGTGCTCGAGTCCGCCGAGCAGACCGTTGCCACCGGGACCGAATGCGAACGAGTAGCCGTACAGCACCCACAGGATGGGGACGATCGCGAGCGCCGCGAAGCTCATCATCATCATGTTCAGCACGCTCTTGGAGCGAGTCATGCCGCCGTAGAAGAACGCGAGTCCGGGCGTCATCAGCAGCACGAGTGCCGCGCTGGCCAAGACCCATGCGGTGTCGCCGGTGTCCATGGAACCTCCGAGTCGGGTGAACGCGAGCAGGTCGCCGCGTTCCCCCAGGCTCTCGACCCGAGGTTTCGTCTGCTGCGTGCCGGTGTTGCGAGCACGTCACAAATCGAGGGCCGGTGTTACACCCGCGTTACGCACCGTCCGATCGAGCCGTATCGACAGGTCAGCTCAACAAGGCGTCGACGAACTCCGTCGGGTCGAACGGGGCCAGGTCGTCCGGCCCCTCTCCCAGCCCGACGAACTTGACCGGGACGCCGAGCTCGTTCTGGACCGCGATGACGATGCCGCCCTTGGCAGTGCCGTCGAGCTTGGTCAGCACGATGCCGGTGACGTCGACGACCTCGCCGAACACGCGCGCCTGCGTCAGTCCGTTCTGCCCCGTCGTGGCGTCGATGACCAGGAGCACCTCGGTGACGGGGGCCTGCTTCTCCACGACGCGCTTGACCTTGCCCAGCTCGTCCATCAGGCCGGTCTTGGTGTGCAGTCGTCCGGCGGTGTCGACCAGGACGACGTCGACGCCGTCGTCGATGCCGCGCTTGACCGCCTCGAAGCCGACGCTGGCCGGATCCCCTCCTTCGGGTCCGCGCACGACGGGGACACCGACGCGCTCGCCCCAGGTCTGGAGCTGATCGGCGGCGGCAGCACGGAACGTGTCGGCGGCAGCCAGCAGCACCTGACGGTCCTCGGCGACGAGCACGCGCGCGATGCGGCCGACCGTGGTGGTCTTGCCCGTGCCGTTGACGCCCACGACCAGGACGACGCCGGGTCGACCGTCCGCACCGCCGACGGCCAGCGAGCGGTCCCGCTCGGGCCCGATGGCCGTGACCAGCTCCTCGCGCAGGATCGCCTTGGCGGCGTCGGGGTCGTCGATGCCTTCGACCTTGAGACGCGTACGCAATCGGTCGACCAGCTCGGTCGTCGGGCCGACACCGACGTCGGCGGCCAGCAACGTGTCCTCGAGCTCCTCCCAGGCGGCCTCGTCGAGCGTCGCGCGCCCCAGCACCGCCAGCAGGCCCTTGCCCAGCGAGGAGTTGGAGCGGGCCAGTCGCGCGCGCAGACGCACGAGGCGGCCCTGGGGGGCCTCCGGCCGCTCCAGCGTCGTGGGCGCGGCGGCCTTCTCGTCCGCCGGCACCTCCTCGAACGGTGCCTCCTCGTCGTCGGCGGCCAGGTGCGGCTCGGGCTCCTCGGGATGCTCGATCGTCTCGCGTGTGATCTCGTCGAGCTCACCAACCGGCGGCAGCGCGTCCCGCTGGCGCGACATCACCAGGGCGATGCCGCCGCCGACCACGACCACGGCGACGACGGCGATCAGAATCCACAGATACAGGTCCACGGGTCCACCCTAGATGGCAGGCACGGCACTGCCGGCCTCGAGTCGCACCTGGTGTCCGATCGCCGCGACGACGCGCGGATCGTGGGTGATGACGACCAGACCGACCCGGGGACGCAGGGCCAGCAGGTCCTCCAGCAGCGCCTCTGCCGCCCGGTCGTCGAGGTGCTCGGCCGGTTCGTCCAGTACCCAGATGCGGTGTCCTCCGAGCAGCAGCCGCGCCAGGCACAGCCGTTGCCGCTCACCCCCCGACAGCGCAGCTCCGTGCTCACCGACGCGCGCGTCGAGTCCGTCGGCGGTGGAGGCCAGCCACTCGCCCAGGCCGACGTCACCGAGTGCGGCCTCCAGCCGGGCGTCGTCGGCATCGGGCGCCGCGATCCGCAGGTTCTCGCGCACCGTTGTGTCGAAGACCATCTCGTCCTGCCCGAGGCGACCGATCAGACGACGGACGCGCGCGGGGCCGAGGGCTGCGGCGTCCACGCCGCCGACCTCGATCCGACCGCCCAGCGGCGGCACGAACCCGGTCAGCGTCAGGCCCAGGGTGCTCTTTCCCGCACCGCTCGGGCCGGTGACGGCGACGGCGCCCCCGGGCGGCAGCTCGAACGTCACGTCGTCGACGAGGGGGCGGTCCCAGCCGATCGTCACCCCGCTGACCCGCAACGACGGTTCCGTCGGGTCCGGAGCGGTCGGCTCCGGCTCGGCCACGACCGGGGCCGACTCGATCAGGGCCCGCAGGCGGCGCTCGGCGGCGGTGACGTCAGGGCGCAGGCGCTCGGCATCGGCGAGCGCTTCGAGGGGTTCGGCGAGCGCCAACGGCGCTAGCACCACGACCCCGACCAGCACCGGATCGACCGCCGACGTCGCGCTGGCCACGAGGCCCACGACCGCGGCCGTCACCCCCGTCACGGCGGCTCTGGCCCGACCGGTCCGCCAGGCCGCACGCGTCTCGAGGCGTTCGACCGCGGCGATCCGTTCGACGGTGTCGTGGGCAGCGGTCAGGCCGGCCACCACCAGATCGGGTCCGGCTGTGACGATCTGTGACAGCTCGCCGGCCAGACGGTTGCGTTCGGCCGTCAGGTCGTCCCCGGCCGACACCCCGCCGAGCCACCGCACCGCAAGCATCGACAGCATCGATCCGATCAGCACCACGAGGCCGGACCACGGCTCGATCAGGGCCACGGCGCCGGACACGACGGCGACGGTCCACCACGCCACGATCCACGGACCCCGGATGCGCAGCAGTCGGTCCTGGACCGCGTCGACGTCGGAGACCACCTGATGGATCAGCTCACCTCGTCGGCCGCTGTCGGCGATGTGCCCGGCGCGCTGCTCCAGCGCTCGGTACACCTGCAACCGCAGCGCGACGACCCGGCCCAGCGCAACGTCGTGCGTCAGCAGTCGCTCGGCGTACCGCAGCACCGTGCGGGCGACGCCGAAGAAGCGCACCCCCACGATCGCCACCATCAGGAACAACACGGGTGGCTGCTGAGCGGCCCTGACGATCAGCCAGGCCGAGGTCAGCAGCAGCCCGGCTGCGCACAGCTGAGCAGTCACTCCCAGCGCCCGCCCCAGCGCCAGCCGCGTCGTCACGGCGCCACCTCCAGGACCCCCGGCAGCTCCAATGCCACGACCCGGTCGGCGACGGCCAGCGTCGAGGGTCGGTGCGAGACCACCACGACGGTGGCGGCCAGCGACTTCAACGTCTCCAGCACGGTCGCTTCACGCCCCGTGTCGAGGCCGGCCGTCGGTTCGTCCATCAGCACCAGCGATGCGCCCCCGTGGCGCACGCGCAGGACCGCACGCGCCACCGCGAGTCGGCGCCGCTCACCGGCTGAGATGTCGGTGGCCGACTCGCCGATGCGACGGGCCGGGTCCAGATCCAGCGCCTCGGCCGCCCGCAGTGCGTCGATCACCGCCGCGTCGTCGGCCTCGATCCCGAACCGGACGTTCTGGGCCACGGTGCCCTCGATGACGCCGGGCACCTGCGGCACCCACGCGACGTGCCGACGCCACTGCTCGGGATCGACGTCGGTCAGGTCCTGTCCACCGACCGTGACGCTGCCTCGGTCCGGCAGCACGGTGCCCAGCAGCAGGCTCAGCAAGGTGGACTTGCCGCAGCCGGACGGTCCGGTCAGCGCCGTGACGACGCCGGGCAGGAACACCAGCCTCTCGACGCTCAGCGACGGCCGGTCCCGACCCTGGTGACGCACGACGACGTCGGACAGCTCGATCGGCAGACCACGCGGGTCGGGCACCGACCCGACTCCAGGGTGGCGCTGGTGGCCGAGCAGGTCGGTCACCGCTGCGATGGCGTCCTGGCCTGCCGTGCTGTCGTGGAAGCTCGCGCCGAGCCGGCGGATCGGCAAGAAGGCGTCAGGGGCCAGCAGCAGCACGTACAACCCGGTCGCCAGGTCCAGGCTTCCGTTCACCAGCCGCAGACCGACTGCCACGGCCACGAGCGCGACGGACAGCGTCGAGAACAGGTCGAGCGCTACCGAGGACAAGAACGCGACCCGCAACGATCGCACGGTCTCCTCACGATGACGTTGCCCGTTGGTCTCGATCCCGACGCCTTGATCGCGACCGAACGTCCGCAGCACGACGATCCCGTCGAGCACGTCGGCGAAGTGGCGACTCAGCCGGTCGATCGACCGCCACCTGCGGCCGATCTCGTCCTGGGTGCGCAGGCCGACGAGCACGAGGAAGACCACGATCAGCGGGACCGTCACCGCCGCGATGAGACCGGACCAGACGTCGGCCCAGATCATCGCCAGCACGATCATCGTCGGGACAAGGGCCGACAGCACGACCTGCGGCAGGAATCGGCCGATGTAGGCCTCGAGCGAGTCGATCCCCTGCCCCAGCAGCGTTACGACCCGTGCGCTCGACGGTCGATCGCCCACCCGCCGCGGGTCCAGCAGCGCGTCGACCACCTCGGCCCTGAGCTCGGCCTTGACCCGGGCCGCGGATCGGGCCGCGATCGCCTCCTGGAGCCAGGTCACGAGCCCTCGGACGGCGATCGCCGCCACCACCGCGACCGTGGCCGTCGTCGCGGTCGAGCCCAGGAACCGGGACTCGACGACGTCGGCGACGAACCAGGCCTGAGCGATCAGCAGGCCCGCCGTGGTCACGCCGAGCACCACGACGACGATCAGGTGGCGCCTGACGGCCGCCGATCGCCGGACGAGCTCGGGGTCGAGTGGTCTCATGGTCACGCCGGGATGTGGTGGACGCCGATCCGGCGACGGAACACCCAGTAGGACCAGCCCTGGTAGAGCAGGACCAGCGGCGTGAAGACCACGGCGACCCAGCTCATGATCTTCAACGTGTACGGTGTCGCGGCCGCGTTGGTGGTGGTCAGCGACCAGGCGGCGTCCAGGCTCGAGGGCATGACATCCGGGAACAGCGCCGTGAACAACAGCACGACCAGCGCGCCGATGGTCACCGTGGTCCCGGCGAACGCCCAGCCGTCGCGTTCGCCGAGGGCGTTGGCCAGCGCTGCGACGAACGACGCCAGCACCACGACGCCCAGGACGACGGTCGCGACACCGACGTCTCGTCCGACGGTCCAGACCACGAACGCTGTCGCGAAGCCTCCGGCCAGGGCGGCACTACGGCGACCGAACGACATCGCTCGTCCGTGGATCGGCCCCGTCGTCTTCAGCGCGACGAAGAACGCTCCGTGGACGACGAACACCGACACCGTCACCAACCCCCCGAGCAGTGCGTACGGGTTGAGCAGGTCCCACAACGAGCCCACGTACTCACTGGAGGCGTCGATCGGCACCCCGCGCACGATGTTGGCCAGCGCGACTCCCCACAGCAGAGCGGGCACGAACGAGCCCGTGATGATCGCGAGGTCGCACCAACGCCGCCACTGCGGATCGGGACGCTTGGAACGGAACTCGATGCCGACGACGCGCACGATCAGCGCCAGCAGGATCAGCAGCAACGGCAGGTAGAAACCGCTGAACAACGTCGCGTACCACTCGGGAAATGCGGCGAACGTCGCTCCGCCGGCGACCAGCAGCCACACCTCGTTGGCGTCCCACACCGGACCGATCGTGTTCAGCAGGACCCGTCGTTCGCGGTCGTCCTGGGCCAACAGGCCCATCAGCATGCCGACGCCGAAGTCGAATCCCTCCAGCACCAGATAGCCGGTCCACAGCACCGCGATGAGCACGAACCAGATCGTCGTCAGCTCCATGTCGGTTCCTTTCGATCACATCGGGCAAGTCGGTCAGTAGGCGAAGGCCAGCGGTGCGTCCTCGTCATCGGTGGCTTCCGGCGGGTCGGCATCCGGCAGGCCCTTGCGCACGTAGGTCATCAGCAGTCGCACCTCGACGATCGCGAGGGCCCCGTAGAGCAGCGTGAAGGCGGCCAGCGAGGTGCCGACCTCGGCCACCGTCGTCCCCGGCGACACCCCGGCCGCCGTCGGCAGCAGGCCGAACACCAGCCACGGCTGACGCCCCATCTCCGTGAAGATCCACCCGAACGAGTTCGCGAACAGCGGCAGCAACGGCAGCACGACGCCGGTCCAGGCCAGCCACCTGGCCGCCCGCCCCGTCACCCGCGGTGGCCCGTTCCTGCGGACGACCCACCAGATCAGCGCTCCGGCAGCCATCGCGACCGCGCCGGCGGTGATCATCATGCGGAAGGTCCAGTACGTGACCGGGATGTTCGGCCGGTAGTCCCCCGGCCCGTAGGTCTGCTGGTACTCGGCCTGCAGGGAGTCGATGCCGCGAACCTCGGCCGTGAAGTTGCCCGCCGCCAGGAACGAGAGCAGCCGCGGCACCTCCAGCTGCAGGATCGGCTCCGACCCGTCGAGCGTGCCGACGGTAAAGACCGAGAAGGGCGCCGGCTGGGCGTCTTCGTACAACGCCTCGGCCGCTGCCATCTTCATCGGCTGCACCTCGGTCATGACCTTGCCCTGGAAGTCGCCGGAGATCATCGTGCCCAGACCGGCAACGATCAGCACCACGGCGCCCATGCGCGCAGCCGGGCGGAACGCGTCGGCATCGCGGTCCGGATGGCGGACCAGCTGCCACACGGCGATACCCGCGACGAATGCGCCGGCCACCATGAAGCAGCCGAAGATCTGGTGCGGGAACGTCACCATCAGCACCTTGTTGGTCAGCACCGCGCCGATGTCGGTCAGCTCCGCGCGACCGGTGCCGTCGGCCCAGTCACCGTTGAGCCGGTAACCGACGGGGTTCTGCATGAACGAGTTGGCGGCCAGGATGAAGTACGCGGAGAAGATCGTGCCCAGCGACGCGATCCAGATGCAGGCCAGGTGCAGCCCCGGCTTCAGCCGGTCCCAGCCGAAGATCCACAGCCCCAGGAAGGTCGATTCCAAGAAGAAGGCCAGCAGCCCCTCGATCGCCAGCGGTGCGCCGAAGATGTCGCCGACAAACCGCGAGTAGTCGCTCCAGTTCATCCCGAACTGGAACTCCTGGACGATCCCCGTGGCGATGCCCATCGCGAAGTTGATCAAGAACAGCTTGCCGAAGAACCGCGTCAGCCGGAGCCAGCGCTCGTTGCCCGTCCGCCACCACACGGTCTGCATGCCGGCCACGATGGCCGACAGCCCGATCGTCAGCGGCACGAAGAAGAAGTGGTAGACCGTCGTGATGCCGAACTGCCATCGAGCCAGTTCCAACGCGTCCATGCCGACTCCTGTCTACTACCGGTCGTAGTACCTACTACGTAAAGTAGTAGTTCAGAAGGGTCACCGCAAGCGCAGTACTACGCCATGTCGTAGATTGGACCCATGACTCGTCTCGGAGAGCTGGAACGCTCGGTCATGAATGTGCTGTGGGACGCTCCCGCGCCCATGACCGTGCGCGAGGTGCTCGACGGACTCGAGGAACGCGATCTGGCCTACACGACCGTCATGACGGTGCTGGACCGGCTCGGCACCAAGGACATGGTCAAGCGCGAACGCGACGGTCGCGCCTTCCGCTACGCCCCCGCGACCACGCGCGATGCTGCCACCTCTGAGCTGCTGCACGATGCGCTCGACCAGGCCGGCGTCGACCGCACCGCCGCGCTCGTGCACTTCGCCCGCACGGTCGACCCTGACGAGGCGGCCGCTCTCCGCGCCGCCCTCGACGACATCCTGGACCGGACCTGACCCATGACCCCCGTCTGGCTCGGGTTGATCGGGCTGGCACTGACTCTTCCCGTGCCGGCCCTCCTGGCTCGGGCCGCGTGGCCGCAACTGGCACCGGCAGCCGGCATCGTCCTGTGGCAGTCACTGGCCCTGGCCGCCGTCCTGGCCATCTCCGGCGCCGCCCTGTCGACCGCGTTGTGGCTGGTCAGCCATGACGCGTTGGCCTGGTGGCACATCGGGTTGCACGTGGCGATCCTGGGTGTCGGGGTGCTGGTGTGGGGCCGGTTCTGGTGGTCGGCACGCAAGGTCTGGAGCGAGACCTCGGCGCGACGGGAGCGCCAACGTCAGCTGGCCGATCTGCTCGGTGAACCCCACGGAGCGCTCCCCGCCGTGCGCATCCTGGCCGAGCAGACGCCGATCGCCTACTGCATCCCACGCCGCGGCGACTCGCGCGTCGTGATCTCCAGCGGCACCGTCGAGTCACTCGACGACGCCGCGTTGCAGGCGGTGCTGGAACACGAACGCGCCCACGTGACGCTGCGCCACGACGTGGTGCTGGAGGCCTTCGGCGTCCTGCACCGAGCCTTTCCCCGCCCGTTGCGCACCGACGCGCCCCTTCGCCAGAGTCAGGTCCTGGTCGAGCTGATGGCCGACGACGTGGCACGACGACGCTGCGGTGATCAGGCGCTGGCTCGCGCCATCGTCGCGCTGGCCGGCAGCGACGCCCCCCGCGGCACACTCGGTGCGGGCGGCGACGCGCTCCTGAGGATCAACCGGCTGCGGTCACCGGCCTCCCCCGCGGCGCGGCGCGCGTCGGCTGCGACGTCACTGGCCCTGTCGGTGCTCGTCATCGTCGGCCCCACCGTGACCCTCGCCGTGCCGTGGATGCACCATGCCGTCCAGCTGCTCTGAGCGGCAGAGGACGCCTACACCTGCAGGTGCGCCAGTGCCGTGCGGATGACGTCGGGAACCGGCGTGACCGTCCGATCGGGTCCGCTGACGTAGACGTGGACGAACCGGCCCACCGCAGCCGGCCCCGGCTCGTCCCCCTGGAACAGGCCGATCTCGTACACGACGCTCGACGTGCCGAGCTTCTCCAGCTGCAGACCGGCCTCGACGTCGACCGGGAAGCGCAGCTCGCGCAGGAACCGACAGCTGGACTCCGCGACGATGCCGTAGGCCGACAAGGTGCGGACGTCGACGCCGGTCGTCTCGATCAGGAACCCGTTGACCGCGGTGTCGAAGTAGGAGTAGTAGACCACGTTGTTCACGTGGCCGTAGACGTCCTCGTCCTCCCAGCGCGTGCTGATGGTCCGCACCACCGGGTACTCGTCGCGGCGACGATCGGTGACCTGGTCGGTCATGCGTTTGTCCCGTTGTACCAAGCGTTCGCCTGGCCGACGAGGTACAACACCACGACGGTCACCCCGAGCCCGATGGCCACGATCCCGACAGGGACTCCGATCACGACGCTGAAGACACCGAAGAACGCCCAACCACCTGACGTGATGATCGTGACGATCCGCGCCCAGTTGTGCCGCCGCAGCGACAACGAGGCGGTGACGACGGTGAAAACCGACCATGCGGCGATGCACACGCAGAGGATCCCGACCACGCCGGCGAGGTCGGTCAGCTCGCTTCGGCTGTATCCCTCGAACCCCGCCGCGTTGTGGAGCTCGTCGACGAACTCGTCCTGCGCGACGACCGCGAACATCCCGGTCAGGCCCCAGAACACCGTGCCGAGCGCCGCCAGGACGATCGCCGTCACTGCTGCCGCCGTGACCGTGCCCGGACGCCGGTCGACCCGGGGACCGTACGCGGGGGCGGGCGGCGGGTACGCACCCATGCCTGCCTGGGGAGGCGGCGGCACCGCACCCGGGTACTGCGGCGGCTGCGAGGCGCCCGGTCGCTGCTCGGGGCCGGGTGGAACGGGTGGCACCTGATCACTCACGGTGTCCATCCAACCATCCGGCGACCCGTCCGGGCTCGCGGTCAGGCACCCTCGTCCTCGCGCAACCGCTGACTGATCACGGCCGATACCCCGTCGCCGCGCATCGAGACCCCGTACAGCGCGTCACCGACCTCCATCGTGCGCTTCTGGTGCGTGATGACGATCAGCTGCGAGGTGTCGCGCAGCTCCTCGTAGATGCCCAGCAGTCGGCCGAGGTTGGTGTCGTCCAGTGCCGCCTCGACCTCGTCGAGGATGTAGAACGGGCTCGGCCGCGCCTTGAACAACGCCACCAGGAACGCCACTGCGACGAGCGAGCGTTCACCGCCGGACAGCAGGGACAATCGCTTGACCTTCTTGCCGGGTGGACGCGCCTCCACGTCGACGCCGGTGGTGAGCATCGAGTCGGGGTCGGTCAGCACCAGCCGCCCCTCGCCGCCGGGGAACAACCGCGAGAACACGTCGGCGAACTCGCGTTCGGTGTCCTGCCAGGCGGCCGCGAACACCTCCTCGACGCGAGCGTCGACCTCCTCGACGATGTCGAGCAGGTCCTGGCGGGTCTTCTTCAGGTCGTCGACCTGGTTGGACAGGAACTGGTGCCGTTCCTCCAGCGCCGAGAACTCCTCGAGAGCCAGTGGATTGACCTTGCCGAGCATCGCCAGCGCGCGTTCTGCCGTGCGAAGCCGCTTGGTCTGCTCCTCGCGGTTGAACGGGACGGTCACGACCTCGGTGGCAGGCGCCTCGTCGGCCTGCGCCGTCGGCGCCCCGTCGGGCGCGTTGCCATCCGCCTGCTGGTCGGTGGCAGGCGCCTCCTCGGCCACAGAGGGCTCCTCAACCGGAGCCTCTGCCGAAACGGGGGCCACCGGCTCACCGGTCTCCTCGTCCACGACCGGCACCGGCACGTCGGGCCCGTACTCGGTGACCAGGGCCTCGATCTCCAACCCGAGCTCGTCCAGCGCCCGGGCCTCCAGCGCCTCCAGACGCAGCCGCTGCTCGGCTCGCGCCATCTCGTCGCGATGAGCGGCGTTGGTCAGCTGGTCGTGCTGGCTGCCGAGCTCGCGCAGCCGGCCACGAACCTCCCGCAGTTCCTCCTCGCGCCCTGTGCGCGACTCCTCCACCTCCCGGCGGATGCGCGCGGCCTCCTCGATCGACGCCTCCAACCGCAGGAGCACCCGGTCCGACGCCGCCACGACGGCTCGGGCCGCTTCGGCCTCGCGCCGCTGACGTTCGCGTCGCTCGGCGGCTTGTCGACGGGCTTCGCGTTCGGCCTCGGCGGCGGCGATCAGCGCTGTGACCTGCCCTTCCAACGCCCGAGAACGCTCCTCGTTCGTCCGCAGCAGCAGCCGGGCCTCGGTCTCGCCACGGCGGGCCTCCGACGCGGCCGCGGCCAGCTGTTCGAGGGTCGAGGTGTCCGGCTCCTCGTCGGGCGCGGCTTCGGCCTCGGCGAGACGATCCTGCAGCTCGGCCAGTCCGGCGATCGCCGCGTCGCGCGCCTCCTCGGCCGCGGCGATCGCCTGCGCGAGACGCTCGGCCTCTCCCTTGGCTGCTCGGCTCTGGGACCCGAGCGAACCCAAGTTGTCGGCGATCGCGGTCATGGTGGCGTCCGACTCGTGTAACCGGGTCAACGCCGCCTGGGCACGCGCCTGCGCCTCGGCACGCGCCTGCGCACGCTGCTCGGACTCAAAGCGCAGCCGCTCGAGCGTGTGGCGGGCACGGGTGAGGTCGTCCTCGGCCTGCGCGATCGCCGCCTGGACCTCGATCAGGCTCTGCTTGGCCGATGACCCCCCGACCGCGAAGTGGGCGCCCAGCAGGTCGCCCTCGCGCGTGACCGCAGTGACGTCGGGCACCAGCTCCACGAGCCGTCGCGCTGCCGGCAGGTCGTCGACGACGGCGGTCTTGAACAACAGTCGACGCAGTGCCGCCTGCAGCGTGTCCGGACCGTCGACCACGTCGACCGCATAGGTGGCGAAATCGGGCAGCCCGGGCCACGTGGTGTCGTCGACCTCGGCGCCGCCGAGCAACAGTCCGGCACGTCCCAGGTCCTCGGTCTTCAGCTTCTCGATCGCCACGACAGCCGTCGACACCTCGTCCACGGCGATCGCGTCGGCCGCACTGCCCAGTGCCGCAGCGATGGCGGTCTCGTGGCCCGGCTCGACCGTCAGCAGCGCCGCCACCGACCCCAGCAGGCCGCTGATCTCCCCCGTCGCAGCGAGCAGTGCCCCCGTCCCGTCCTTGCGTTCCAGTCCGAGCTCGAGCGCTTCCTTGCGCGCCTGCAGGGCTGCGACCTCCCGTTGGGCCTGCTGCTCTTCCGCGCCGAGGCCGTCGAGCTCGGCCGACAGGCGTTCCAGCTCGGTCTCCGCGGCCTCCAGCTCTGCGTCGAGCCCCGTCTCACCGGCGTTGAGGCCGGCGATCTGGGTCTCGAGGGTGCTGAACTCCTTCTGCGCGGCCGCAGCCCGCTCGTCGGCGGCGGCGCGAGCCGTCGTGAGTCGGCCGATCTCCTCCTCGGCGGCACTGACGCGGCTCTGCAGGGCGTTGACCTGGCCGTGCAGCCGCGCCAGGCCTTCGCGCTTGTCGGCCGCGGCCCGCAGCAGCCCGGCGACCCGTCGTTCCTCGGCGTCGTGGGACTCCTCGGCCGCCTGGCGCTCGGCGATGACGGTCTCGAGTGCCTCGGTCGCTGCCGTGACGGCAGCGGAGAGCTCGGCCAGCTGCTCCTGCGCGCGTCGGGCGTCTGCTTCCAGCTCCTCGGGATCGCGGCCCATCGCCTGATCGGTCGATTCGACCGCTGCCAGCCGGATCCGCTCGTTGGCCAGCCCGGCGGTGCCGCGGAACCGCTCGCGCAGGCCCGACAGGCTGTACCAGGTCTCCTGGGCAGCAGCCAGCAGCGGCGAGTCCTCGCGCAGCTGCTCCTCGAGCTCGGTCTCGCGCAACCGCGCGCTCTCGATGGCCTTCTCCAGCGATTCGCGCCGTTCCTTCAGCGCCGTCTCGTCGGCCAGGTCGCGCTCGATCACCGTGCGGGCCCGGACCACGTCGTCGGCCAGCAACCGCGCTCGGGCATCGCGCACGGCGGCCTGGATGCCCACGGCCCGACGAGCGACCTCGGCCTGGCGTCCCAACGGCTTGAGCTGCCGCCGCAGCTCGACCAGGACGTCGTTGAGCCGCGTCAGATTGCCCTGCGTCGCGTCGAGCTTGCGCAGCGCCTTTTCCTTGCGCTTGCGGTGCTTGAGGACACCGGCGGCCTCCTCGATGAACCCGCGACGGTCCTCGGGCGTGGCGCGCAGGATGCTGTCGAGCTGGCCCTGACCGACGATCACGTGCATCTCGCGACCGATGCCCGAGTCGCTGAGCAGTTCTTGGATGTCGATCAGTCGGCACGTCGTGCCGTTGATCGCGTACTCCGAGCCACCGTTGCGGAACATCGTGCGCGAGATCGTGACCTCGCTGTACTCGATGGGCAGGGCGCCGTCGGAGTTGTCGATCGTCAGCGCCACCTCGGCCCGACCCAGCGGAGGTCGACCGGCGGTTCCGGCGAAGATGACGTCCTCCATCTTGCCGCCGCGCAGCGACTTGGCGCCCTGCTCGCCCATGACCCAGGCGAGCGCGTCGACCACGTTGGACTTGCCCGAGCCGTTCGGGCCGACCACGCAGGTGATGCCGGGTTCGAACTGAAGAGTCGTCGCCGAGGCGAACGACTTGAACCCACGCAACGTGAGGCTCTTCAGGTACACGGACGTCCTTCTCCGGCGGATGACAACGGGCTGTCGATCACCCTAGTGGACGGTGACCGGCACACGTCGTAACGTCGCCGAACCCGGGGTCGGTGGGGCGATTCAGTGTGCGAGGGGTTCGAGGATGCTGTCGGCGTCGAGCAGGTCGCCGGTGTCGAACGCACGGTCGGCCAGTGCGGCCTGCAGTCCGTCGTTCTCGGCCTTGAGCCGGAGCACCTCGGCCTCGAGGTCGGCGACACGGCGACGGAGCTGGGCGACCTCGCGAACCTGCGAAGCCGTCGGACCGCCGACGTAGCCGATCAGAGCCTTGGCCATGAAGAAATCTCTCCGTTGAGATCGAGCCGTTCAGTACGGGGAAGGGCAGTGGGCGGGTCTGCTGACCATCACTGCGTCTCTCAGTGTCCCACCACGCCCCGACAGGGTCAAACTGGCCGGCGTCACGTCCCGGACTTGCCACGTCTGCGGACTCTGTCGGCCCGCCGTAGGGTGATTGCATGGACCTGTTCGATCCCATCGGGGACGGCGAGTGGACACGTGTCGATCCTGCCTTGACGAAGCTGCGGCGGATCACCGCCGTTCTTCCCTTGCTCGTATCGGCACTGATCCCGGCCGTCGTTGCGGCGTTGATCCCGGACCTGAAGTGGATCCCGGGGATCGTGGCTGTCGGGCTGCTCGCCGGGGCCGTCTGGGTCTGGTTCTGGGCGGACCGCAATCGGCGCTCGTGGGGATATGCCGAGCAGCAAGAGGAGCTGCTCATCACGTCGGGCGTCTGGTTCCGGCGCCTCGTCGCCATTCCATATGGGCGCATGCAGTTCGTGGACGTCCAGGCCGGACCGATCCAGCAGTGGCTGGGTCTGGCAAGCGTGACGCTGCACACCGCCAGCACCGAGACGGCCGCCACGATCCCCGGGGTACCGATCGAGGAAGCCGCCCGACTGCGCAACCGCCTGACCGAGCTCGGCGAATCGCGAGGCGCCGGTGTCTGACCAGCCACCGGTTGACCCCCCACACGTCGACCCGCCATCCCTTGACCCGCTGCCCTTCGACGGGCAGGCACTGCCTGTCACGACGGACAACGCAGAGGACGCCGGCCGGCGCACGCATCCACTGACCGGGCTGGTCCAGGGACTGCTGTGGGCGGCCGCGGCGTTCGTCGCGATCGTCGGCTCGATCCTGGGCCGCACCGATGGTGGCGTCGCGACCGTCGTGTTCAGCGTCGGGGGCGCCGCCGCCGCGGGCTTGCTGATCGGACTGCTCGCGGGCTACGTCACGTGGTACTTCACCAGGTTCGTCATCGACGCCACCGAGCTGCGCATCACGCGAGGCTTCCTGTTCAAGCAGTCGCGGCGCATCCCGTTCGAGCGCATCCAGGCCGTCGACGTCGCCGAACCGTTCATCGCGCGCATCATCGGACTGGCCGAGCTGCACATCGACATGGCCGGCGGCCACGAGTCGCGCACCACACTGCGCTACCTGCCGCTGAACGACGTGCGTCAGCTGCGTCGACTGCTCCTGGCCCGCGCGCACGGCGAGGAGCTCGACGACTCGGGCCGGCCGGTCGCCGACGAGGCCCGCACCCTGATCACCCGAGTGCCTCCGGGGCGCATCGTGATCGGCACCCTGTTGTCGCTGGACCTCGTCGGTGCGGTGATCGGACTGGTCGCTGCCGTCGTCGCGGGAATCGTGGCCGAACAGGTATTGATCGCACTCGGCGGCATCCTTCCGTTCGGTGCCGCGATCGTCCAGATCTTCACCAGACGCGTCCTGGACCAGTGGGACTTCACCCTGTCGCGCGGCGAGCGTGGACTGCGGATCGAACGCGGACTGCTGTCGCGCACGTCCCAGACCATCCCGTACGACCGGGTGCAGGGCATCGCCGTCAAGGAGCCGTTCGTGTGGCGGCACCTAGGCTGGCAACGCCTGGAGGTCGACGTCGCCGGCTACGCCGGCCAGTCCGAACAGTCCGGCGGCCACGACTCCTCCACACTGCTGCCCATCACGGACCCCGCCCTCGCCGAAGCCGTCACCGCCGAGCTCGTCCCGTCCCGCACCGAGACACTGACGATCGATCGCCCCACGAGGCGGTCGTGGCCGTTCGCGCCGATCGGCTGGCGCTACCGCTGGACCGAGGCACGTGCCGGTCTGGTCGTCTCGCAGCGCGGGTGGATCGAGCGGACGACGTCGCTGGTGCCGCATCACAAGGTGCAGTCGGTCGAGATCCGCCAAGGGCCGCTGCAGCGGTGGCGCGACGTCGCGACCGTCGAGGTCCACTCCCCGCCCGGTCCGGTCGACCTGGACGCCGACCATCTCGACGCCGTCGATGCACGACGATTCTGGCGGGACCAGGTCACCCGGATCTAAGCCAGGTCGTCCGTACCCGTACCTCGGTCGTGCGGACGAACCGCACGGGACAGGACAGCAACCGTCCAGCCATGCCAGGCGCGGCCTAGCCGCCGCTGGTCCCGTCCTCGGCCAGGGGATCCATCTCGCCGATCAGGTCACGGCTGTCGAGCCACCCATCGGGGACCACGACGCGCTTGGGCGAACCCTGCTTGCCCCGCGGTTGACCCAGCTGAGATTCGGGGAACTGTTCATCAGGGTCGAGCTCGCCGAGCAACGCGTCGAGCGCAGCGTACGAGGAGACCTTGCCCAACTGGTCGCGCACGAACGACCCGGCTCGGAACCCCTTGAGGTACCAGGCGACGTGCTTGCGGAACTCGATGCAGCCGCGCTCCTCGCCCATCAGGTCGCCGAGCAGCTCGGCGTGCCGACGCATCACGGTCATGACCTCACCGAGCCGCGGCAGCTTTTGAACGCTCTCGCCGGAGAACGCTGCTGCCAGGTCACGGAACAGCCACGGTCGCCCCAGGCAACCGCGGCCCACGACGACGCCGTCGCACCCGGTCTGCTCGACCATCGCGGTCGCGTCGGCCGCCTCCCAGATGTCGCCGTTGCCCAATACCGGGATCGACGTCACGGCGGCTTTGAGCTGCGCGATCGCGTCCCAGTCGGCCTGGCCCGAGTAGTGCTGGGCGGCCGTGCGACCGTGCAGCGCGATCGCCGCGCAACCGGTGTCCTCGGCGATGCGTCCCGCGTCGAGGAACGTCAGGTGCTCCTCGTCGATGCCCTTGCGGGTCTTCATCGTCACCGGGACGCCGTACGGCTCGGCGGCCCGTACTGCGGCAGTCAGGATCTGGCCGAGCAGCTGGTCCTTCCAGGGCAGGGCTGCGCCGCCGCCCTTGCGGGTCACCTTCGGCACGGGGCAGCCGAAGTTCAGGTCGACGTGAGCGACCCCGTGATCCGCGCACAGGATCTGCACCGCACGACCGATCGTCGCGGGGTCGATGCCGTACAGCTGCACCGAGCGAACGGTCTCGTTGTCGGCGAACCGCAGCATCGACAAGCTGGTCTTGTCGCCTTCGACGATGCCGCGCGAGGTGATCATCTCGCAGACGTACAGGCCCGCCTGCCCCGAGGAGCCGTCGGACCCCGCCGAGGCGGTGCCACCCAGGGCTCCCTGCTCGGCGCACAGCTGCCGGAATGCCGCGTTCGTGACACCGGCCATCGGTGCGAGCACGACGGGTGTGTCGACGACGACATCGCCCAACGTCAGGGCGCGCGGCAGCACGGCGGTCGTCATGACCCCATTGTCCCCGACCGCGGCTGCTCGACAGAAATCAGCAGGCGTCGACCCGCGTGACCGCCGCTCAGAACTCGGCGTACTCGTAGACGTAGTCGTGGACGATGGGCGTGCCTCTCAGCTCGGCGCACCCCTCCGAGTGCGACGCCACCACGCGACCGCCTTCGTCGTACGTCAGGTCGACCGTGTACTCGCATCCGGCGTCGACGACTGACGCGGTGTGGTTGTTCGGCGACCAGATCTGGACCGCCATGCCTCCGGTCAAGGTGAACGGATTGGGCGCGTCGTCGTACGCCGAGTAGGTGCTCGTGTAGGTGCGTCCGTTGCTCGTCGTGGTGCTCTTCGTGATGTTTCCGGCGCCGTCGAGCTCGTACACGATCTGCGTGGTCGAACCCTTCATCGTGACCTGGCCGTCGGTCCACGTGTAGGTGGTCTTCTCGGCACCGGCGTCGGTGTGTCGGGTGACCGACACCAGACGCCCCTCGCCGTCGTACTCCAGGTGCGCCGTGGAGGTCTCGCCATCGCGCCGCGTCATGGTTTCGGTTACCACGCGGTCGCCGTCGACCTCGTCGACGGTGAAGGTGTTGGACAGCTCGCCGGTGACCGGGTGGAAGACCTGATAGCTCGTCGGCTCGCCGGCGGGCCCGTAGGTGAACTCGTACTGCGGCTTGCCGTTGTAGACGACCTTGGTCAATCGCACGAGCGGCCCGTCGTCCTGGGTGGTGGCCTCGTCGGTCGATGCCGACCCTTCAGCGCTGCTTGCGCTCGTCCCGTCCGATCCACATGCACCCACGAGCGCCAGCACCACGACGGCCAGCAACGGGCCGATCCGATTCCGCAACACCTCGCCAGTGCACCACATCTGGCGTCCGGATGACATCAGTGACACCTACCGGGGTGTGAGCAGCGCGGCGTCACGGCGTCCAGCTGATCGCCCGGGAGGTGTCCTTCGATCGCGAGTCGATCGAGACCAGCGCCCGACCCTCGGGAACCAGGAACACCAGGCACACCGTCGCCTCCTCCCCGGGCAGGAACGACTCGGGCAGTTCGCGGTTCTCGCACGGCGGGAACGTGCCGGTGACCGTGTTCGGCGGGGCGATCGTGTTCTGGTCGTCGTGAACCACGAACGGCACCGCAGCAGCGCCCAACCCGGCAGGACCTTCATTCGTCAGCGACACCGTGACGTAGTACGGGGTCGACGCCTCGGTCTCCTCGTCGAGGGTGAAGAACGCGAAGTCCTCTGCGATCGATCCCTGCTCGATCGCGTCGACGGTCGCCGTGACCGCGCTGGCCACACCGTCGCGCAGCTCGTACACGAACGTCGCGGACGTGCCGACCTTCACGGTGGAACCGGGTTCGGTCAGCGTGACGCCGGCGGGCTCCTCGAAACCCGGCGGCACGGTGGGGGTCGGTGCTGCCTCATCCGCACCGCCGCCGCAGGCCGACAGCGCCAGCACAGCCGACAGGGTCAGTGCCGTCCAGGCGACAGCCGCCATCGGGGACGGACGGAAGATACGCACGTGCCCAGTGTGGCGCAAATGCAGCTCAGGCGCCGATCAGACGCGCGGCGAGCCACGCGGTCACCTGGTCGAGGCCGACGCGCTCCTGCTGCATCGAGTCGCGTTCACGAATCGTGACCGCCTGGTCGTCCAACGTGTCGAAGTCGACCGTGATGCAGTACGGCGTGCCGATCTCGTCCTGACGGCGGTACCGCTTGCCGATCGCCGCGGCGTCGTCGAAGTCGATGTTCCAGTGCTGGCGCAGCTCGGCGGCGAGGTCCCGGGCCTTGGGCGACAGGTCCTCGTTGCGCGACAGCGGCAGGACGGCGGCCTTGACCGGCGCCAGCCGATGGTCCAGCCGCAGCACGGTGCGCTTGTCGACGCCGCCCTTGGCGTTGGGTGCCTCGTCCTCGGCGAGCGCGTCGCACAAGAACGCCATCAACGACCGGTTGACTCCGGCCGCCGGCTCGATGACGTACGGCGTGTACCGCTCGCCGGATGCCTGGTCGAAGTACGACAGGTCCTTGCCCGAGTGCTCGCTGTGGGTGCCCAGGTCGAAGTCGGTGCGATTCGCGATGCCCTCCAGCTCGCCCCACTCCGACCCCTGGAATCGGAACCGGTACTCGATGTCGGTGGTGCCCTTGGAGTAGTGCGAGAGCTTCTCCTGCGGGTGGTCGTAGAGGCGCAGGTTGTCGCGGTCGATGCCCAGGTCGACGTACCAGTCCATGCGCGTGTCGATCCAGTACTGGTGCCACGTCTCGTCCTCGCCGGGCTTGACGAAGAACTCCATCTCCATCTGCTCGAACTCTCGGGTGCGGAAGATGAAGTTGCCCGGCGTGATCTCGTTGCGGAAGCTCTTGCCGATCTGGGCGATCCCGAACGGCGGCTTCTTGCGGGTCGTGGTCTGCACCTGGCTGAAGTTGATGAAGATGCCCTGGGCGGTCTCCGGGCGCAGGTAGTGCAGCCCCTCCTCGCTCTCGACGGGGCCGAGGAAGGTCTTCAGCAAGCCGTTGAACATGCGCGGCTCGGTCCACTCGCCGCGCGTGCCGCAGCTGGAGCAGACGATGTCGGTCATCGGCACCGCATCGGGGTCCTCGATCCCCTTCTTCTCCGCGTACGCCTCCTGCAGGTGGTCCTGGCGGAACCGGTTGTGGCAGCTGCGGCACTCGACCAATGGGTCGACGAAGGCGGCCAGGTGGCCTGATGCCTTCCACACGTCGGTGGGCAGGATCACCGAGGAGTCGATGCCGACGACGTCCTCGCGGCGCTGCACCATCGCCTTCCACCACTGGCGCTTGATGTTGTCCTTGAGCTCGACGCCGAGCGGGCCGTAGTCCCAGGCCGAGCGGGTGCCTCCGTAGATCTCGCCGCACTGGTAGACGAAGCCGCGACGCTTCGAAAGGCTGATGACCTGCTCGACGGCAGAGGGTGATGCCATGGAGGAACTCCTGATTCCGGCTGGGTGTCGGCGGGCCTTTGCGCGTCGTCGTGACAACGTGCGCCCAAGATGAGCGCCCAGTCTATCGGCGTGAGGTTGCCGTCCGGCGGCCGAGGTGGGACCCAACCTCTCGACATCATTTGACAATGGTTCCCATTACGCTTGAGAATCATTCCCATGAAGCGTGTCGCCGTCGTCCTGTCCGTCCTCCCGCTGGCGCTTGCCGCCTGTGCCGGAAGCACCGGTGACGACGCCAGGCCCCACGTCGTCGCCTCGTTCTACCCGTACGCCTTCGTCGCCGAGCAGATCGGCGGCCGGCACATCGTGATCAAGAACCTGACCACACCGGGCTCGGAGCCGCACGACGTCGAGCTCAAGCCCCAGCAGGTCGCGGCCGTCCAGGACGCCGATCTGGTCGTCTACCAGCGCGAGTTCCAGCCGGCCGTCGACGAAGCGGTCGACCAGGCCGGCCGGTCCGCCGACGCCGTGATCGACGCCGCCGCCCTGGTCGACCTCCACGGCGCGGACGAGCACGGTCCTGCCGAGGACGACGGCCACGACCACGACAGCCTCGACCCGCACGTGTGGCTGGACCCGAACAACCTCGTACCGATCGCCCGAGCCGTGGCCGACCGGTTGGCCACGATCGACCCCGACCACGCCGAGACCTACCGCGCCAACGCCGATGCGCTGGTCGGCGAGCTGGAGGCGCTCGACACCGCCTTCCGCGACGGTCTGGCCGACTGCGAACGCGACACCATCGTCACCAGTCACTCCGCCTTCGGGTACCTGGCTCAGCGGTACGGACTGGAACAGCTGTCGATCGCCGGCATCGACCCGGGCAACGAGCCGTCCGGCAAGCAGCTGGCAGCGATCACCGACCAGGTCAAGGCCCACGGCATCACGACGGTGTTCACCGAGGAGCTGGTCGACCCGGCCAACGCCGAGACCATCGCATCGGCCACCGGCGTCACGATCGCCACCCTCGACCCGATCGAGGGGCTGGGGCCGAACACCGCGGACCAGACCTATCTGACGCTGATGCAGCACAACCTCGACGCCCTGCGTGCGGCAAACTCGTGCAGGTGAGCATGACCCCGGCACTGATGGTCGACGGCGCGTCCGTCGCGCTCGACGGACGCCTCGTCCTGCACGACGTGAGCCTCTCGGTGGCACCCGGTGAGTTCGTGGTGCTGCTCGGCGCCAACGGCTCCGGCAAGTCCACCCTGGTACGGGCCGCGGTCGGGCTCGTCCCCACGATCGGTGGCCGCGTGCTGCTGTTCGGCACGCCGCTTGCCGACTTCCACGATCGCGCCCGGATCGGCTACGTCCCGCAGCGCACCCGCGCCGTCGCCGGCGTCCCGGCGACCGTCGACGAGGTCGTGTCGAGCGGGCGACTGGCCCGTCGCCGCTGGTTCGCCCCCCGAACGCAGGCGGACCGCGCCGCCGTCCAGGCCGCGCTCGAGCGGGTCGACCTGGTCCATCGGCGGTCCTCCCCCGTCAGCGAGCTGTCCGGCGGACAGCAGCAGCGCGTGCTGATCGCCCGCGCGCTGGCGACCGAAGCCGAGCTGCTCGTGATGGACGAGCCCACGGCCGGGGTCGACCACGACAACCAGCACGACCTGGCCGAGCTGATGGGCAGCCTGGTCGACGACGGCACCTCCGTGCTCCTGGTGGCCCACGAGCTCGGTCCGATGGCCCCCTTGATCGACCGCGCAGTGGTGCTCGAGGCCGGACGCGTCCGCTACGACGGCGGCGTCGACGACCTGCTCGACGAGGCGCTCGGCCACGCCGCGCACGCCCACACCGGCTCCGACGGTTTCACGCACCGGCACACCGCTGAACCGCCTCGTGAGGGCATCTCCGGAGAGGGTGCCTGGTGATGCTGGAGCTGCTCGACTACGACTTCATGCGCCGCGCGCTCCTGGCCGCGGTCTTCACCGGACTCGCAGCACCGGCGATCGGCGTGTTCCTGGTGCACCGTCGCCTCGCCCTCCTGGGCGACGGCCTCGGGCACGTCGCCTTGACCGGGGTCGCCCTCGGCCTGCTGACCGGCATCGCACCACTGGTCACCGCCGTCGCGGTCGCCGCCCTCGGTGCCCTGCTGATCGAGGTGCTGCGCGCCAACAGCCGCACCAGCGGCGACGTGGCTCTCGCGATGCTGTTCTACGGAGGTATCGCCGGTGGCGTCCTGCTGACCAACCTCGCCGACGAGAGTGCGGCGAGCCTGAACGCCTACCTGTTCGGCTCGATCACGACGGTCTCCAGCAGCGACCTGGTCCTCGTCGGCGCCCTCGGCGTCGTCATCGTCGTGCTGTGCCTGGGTCTGTCCCCCCAGCTGTTCGCCGTGTGTCAGGACGAGGAGCACGCCCGGGTCAGTGGGTTGCCGGTCTGGCTGTTCAGCGCCCTGATCTCGATTCTCGCGGCGGTGACCATCACGGTGGCGATGCGCACCGTCGGCCTGCTGCTCGTGTCGGCACTGATGGTCGTGCCCGTGGCCGCCTCCCAGCAGATCACGCGCAGCTTCCGCAGCACCCACCTCCTGGCGATGCTGATCGGCCTGGCCGCCGCGCTCGGGGGGGTCGTCACCAGCTACGAGGTCGAGACGTCACCCGGCCCCACGATCGTGATGCTGGCCATCGCCGCGTTCGCCGTGCTCGCGGTCGTCGGCGCGTCGCGACGTCGATTCCGTCCCACGCCCACCGAATAGGAGCACGTGATGACCGAGACGCAACGCAGCACGCGCCAACGCCGTGCCGTCGCTGCGATCCTGGCCGAGCTGGACGGGTTCGCCAGCGCTCAAGAGATCCACGACGCCCTGCGCCGCCGTGGCGAGTCCGTCGGGTTGTCGACGGTCTACCGCAACCTGCAGGCGCTGGCCGAGGCGTCCGAGGTCGACGCGCTGCGCAACGACGAGGGCGAGACCCTGTATCGACAGTGCAGCTCGGGCCATCATCACCACCTGGTCTGCCGATCCTGCAGTCGCACCGTCGAGGTGGAGGGCCCGACCGTCGAGCGATGGGCCGACGCCGTCGCGGCCGAGCACGGTTTTCGCGACGTCGAGCACACGCTCGAGATCTTCGGCACCTGCGCCGACTGCGCGTGAAGGTCCTGCCGCGGACCGAGTGGACCGCGCTCGCCGAGGCGCACCGCCGCCGCGCCGAGCAGTGGACGCTGCCGCACCTGGCCCGACGCGAACGGGCGACCAAGCACCCGGTCGACGACTTCCTCTGGGAGTACTACGACCTGCGTCCCGGCCGCCTGGCCCGCTGGCACCCCGGACTCGCCGTCGGTCTGGCCGACGCGCCGGAGTACGCACAGCTCGGCGGCTACACCACGATCGACGACGTCGCCGTGGTCGATCCGGCCCGCGTCGAGCGACGGCGCCCGGGTCTGCAGTGGACACGAACGCTGCTCGAACGCACCGCGACGCGGCCGCCGCACCGCGGGTGCCTAGGCCTGCACGAGTGGGCGATGGTCTACCGCGACCGCGCGGTCCGACACCCGCAGCTGCCGCTACGCCTGGGCGACGAGGGCACCGACCGCGTCGTCGAGACCCATCGGTTGTCGTGCACCCATGTCGACGCCTTCCGCTTCTTCAGCGGCCCGGCGGCTCCCCGCAACGTACGCGCCTTGACGCGCGCGGACCAGCTGGCCACCGAGCAGCCCGGCTGCCTGCACGCCAACATGGACCTGTACAAGGCCGCGTACCGACTGCTGCCGTTCGTCGAGGCCACGATCGTCCTCGACACGTTCGAGCTGGCCCTCGACATCCGGCGCGTCGACATGCGCGCCTCGCCCTACGACGTCAGCTCGCTCGGGCTGGAGCCGATACCGATCGAGACCTCCGACGGCAAGGCGGCCTACCTGGCCCATCAGGAGCGGTTTGCCGAGCGCGCCGCTCCCCTGCGGCGGCGACTGATCGACCTGCACGATCGTGTCCTGGCAGCAGTCAGTCCTCCCGCGTGACGTGGGTGCACAGGCACACCTTGTTGCCCTCGGGGTCGGCGAGCACCCAGAATCGCGGAGCGTGCCAGTCGCTGACCAGGGTTCCCCCGGCCGCGAGTGCCGCCTCGATCCGTGACTCGACCTGGTCCGGGGGAAGCCTCAGGTCCAGGTGGAACCGCTGGCGCGGCTCGTCGTGCGGGTCGGTCTGCTGGAACCAGATCGTCGGATCGACGCCGTTCGGGTCGACCAGGTCGTCCTCGCCGACCTCCTTCATCTGCAGGACGGCGGCCCAGAACCGCCGCACGGCCGAGATGTCGGCCGCGTCGAGTCCGAGCTCGACCCGCTGCAACCCCGACGGATCGGCGGTGATCCCCAGATCGGCGGCGATCGCAGAGATCCGCCGCGCCAGGTCGACGTCACGCTGCGTCTTCCCACCCACGTCGTGACTGGTCAACAACACGTGGACCCACGGGTAGGTCAGCGTGATGTCGGGGTGGTGGTTCGCCTCCTCGGCGGCCTCGCCGATCGCGTCGACGAACCGCATCCCGGTGGCGAAGTCACCGGTGCTGAACCGCGCCTCCAGTGCCCCCAGGATCGGCCGCCAGTCACCGAGCCCCTCGGCCTGTGCCACCTGATCGCCTGTCAACAGCTCTCGTCCCATGACCCCACACTGCCACTGCTGCCCCGGTACCGCGAGTGGCGCAAGCTCGTTGATTTCCACGGTGAACGACGACGAAGCTGCGTCACTCGGTCACACTGGTCAGGTGAGTGACGTCCACATCGTGCCCGGCGACCAGCTGACGACCGTCGAACTGTACGGCATCTGGAAGATCCGCGACGTGGTGTTCGCCTACGAGCAACGCTGCGACGAGCCAGATGTCGACGACCTCGACCTGCTGCCCACCACGACCCACCTGTGGTTCGCCGATGAGCAGGGACCGACGAGCTACCTGCGGTTCCTCACCCACGACGAGCCCTGGCGCCTCGGCCGCGTCTGCACTCGACGGGAGGTCCGTGGTCAGGGGTTGTCAGGACGCCTCCTCCACGCCGCCCACGAGCGCTGGGGACACCGGCCCATCAAGATCGGCGCCCAGGCTCACCTCGAGCGGTGGTACGGATCGTTCGGCTACGTCACCTGTGGCGATCACTACGAGGAGGCCGGCATCGACCACGTCCCGATGCTGCGCCCGGCCTCACCATCAGCCTGACCGTCTTGTTCGCGCGGCTCCGGGTTCACCGCAGGTCGTGAACCGCGTTCAACGCCTCGGTCAGGTCGCCGTCGAGCTGGGCGACGAAGTCGTCGACGGCCACCGCGGCGATGCGGAACGACTCGCCGTACGTGAACGTGTAGGCCCGGTTCGCGTCGATGCTGTCGGCCAACGCCGTCGCCTTGTCGATGACCTCCTGCAAGGCCGCCCTGACCAGGCGGGCTGCCTCCTCGGCCCCCGCCGGCACCGGCACCGCGGCGAACTCGTCGCGCCCGGCGACGAAGGCCGGGATGAGCGACCGGCGCACCTGGGTGCTGTCATCGATCAGGACGCCGTCGACGTAGTCGGTCGCGCGCAGCTGCAGCACGTCACGAGCGGCGTCGACGAAGCGGCGTGCGCCGATCGCGTGCTTCAGCGTCGCGTCGAGCTCGACGTACGGGTCGAGCAACGTCTCGGACACCCGTCGGGCCTCGGTGTACGTGCTCGATCGTTCCGCCGCCGTCGGATCGGCCTCACCCAGCACCGGCGGTTCGGCGACCGCGGCCTCGAGCGCCGCACGGAGTGCTGCGGGGTCGTCCTGATCGGCGCCGTCCAACGCCTTCGACACCCGCAACCGGAACGACGCCACGCTGCTGAGGTACTCGGCCCCGATGTCGTCGGCGGTGCCGATCCGTTCGCTCTCGCGGATGTTCTCGAACACCACGAAGCCGCCGAGACCGGCGCCGACCAGGACGGTCACCAGGATCGGCAGAATCAGGGCCCAGCCGCGAATCGGTCGGGGATCGGACTGCACGGACCCAGTATTTCAGGCCCGATCAGAGGCCTGCGGGAGTGACCCCGTGCCGACGAAGCCCGTACGTGAGGGCGTCGATCAGCGCCTGCCAGGACGCCTCGATGATGTTTGCCCCGACGCCGACAGTGACCCACGACTCCTTGCCGTCCGAGGTCTCGATGAGCACGCGGGTCACGGCGTCGGTGCCGTGCCCCGAGTCCAGGATGCGCACCCGGAAGTCGGTCAGGTGGAATCGGGCGACGTCGGGATAGACCCGTTCGATCGCCTCTCGCAGCGCGTGATCGAGCGCGTTGACCGGGCCGTTGCCCTCACCCACCACGACCAGGCGCTCCCCCCCGGCGTGCAGCTTGACCGTCGCCTCCGACGTGGCGGCGTCGAGCGGCGAGCCACTGCGACCGGCCTCGGCAGTGACCCGCCAGGACTCGATGTCGAAGAACGTCGGACGTTGTCCCAGCTCCTCGGCCAGCAACAGCTCGAACGACGCATCGGCTGCCTCGAAGGTGTAGCCGACCTGCTCGAGCTGCTTGACGCGATCGGTGAGCCGGCCGAGCAGCTGCGGGTCCTGGGTCAGGTCGTACCCCAGCTCCTTGCCCTTCAGCTCGATCGTGGCGCGGCCCGCCATCTCCGAGACCAGCAGCCGCATGTCGTTGCCCACGAGCGCCGGGTCGATGTGCTGGTACAGGTCGGGGTCGACCCGGATCGCGCTGGCGTGCAGTCCGGCCTTGTGGGCGAACGACGACACACCCGTGTACGGCTGACGCGCCGAGGGTGGGTAGTTGGTGATCTCCGAGACCGCGTGTGCGATCCGCGTCGCCTCGGCCAACCGACCTTCGGGCAGGACCGGGCGCTCGAGCTTGAGCTCCAGATTCGCCACGCACGTGATCAGGTCCGCGTTGCCGGTCCGTTCGCCGTACCCGTTGATGCAGCCCTGTACGTGGGTCGCTCCGGCCAGCACCGCGGCCATCGAGTTCGCCACCGCGCACCCGGTGTCGTTGTGCGCGTGGATCCCCAGGCGCACCCCGACCGAGCTCACGTCGCCGACGATGTCGGTGACGACGTGGGGAAGCATGCCGCCGTTCGTGTCGCACAGGACGGCAACCTCGGCGCCGGCCTCGGCCGCGGTGCGCACGACCTCCAGGGCGTAGTCACGGTTGTCCAGGTAGCCGTTGAAGAAGTGCTCGAGGTCGACGAAGACCCGTTGGCCCTCTCCGATCAGGTGCGTGACCGTGTCACGCACCATCGCCAGGTTCTCCTCCAGCGTCGTGCGCAGGGCGAGCTCGACGTGCCGGTCGTGGCTCTTGGCCACCAAGGTCACCACCGGGGCCCCCGACTCGCGCAGCGCCGCCACCAGCTGGTCGTCGGCAGCGGCCCCGCCGGGTCGACGCGTCGACCCGAACGCCGCCAGCGTCGCGTGCTGCAGGTCCAGCTCCTTGGCGGCGAGCGCGAAGAACTCGGTGTCCTTCGGATTCGACCCCGGCCAACCACCCTCGATGTAGCCCACACCCAGCTCGTCCAGGTGGCGGGCGATGTTCAGCTTGTCCTGGACCGACAGGTTCAGGCCCTCCTGCTGCGCGCCGTCGCGCATCGTCGTGTCGTAGACGTGGAAGTCCCGCGGATCATGGTGTCCGTAGGAGGGGGCGGCGCTCATGGGTGGTCCTTCAGGTGTCGGTGCCGGTCACAAAAAAAGCCTCCCGGGCATGGGAGGCGGCGCGCTGGGGAGGTGGAATCAGATCCCGGCGCGCCTGTCGATAATGATCAGGGCACTGTGTGGCATACCAGCAACTCTAGACTGGCCGCGTGCCTGCCGACAACACACCTGCCATCTCATCGACCCAGATCGTCCTCGCGCGACGCCCCCACGGGGAGCCGACGCCGGACGACTTCCGCACCGAGACCGTCACCGTCCCGGCTCCGGCCGACGGCGAGGTCCTGCTGCGCACGATCTACCTGTCCCTGGACCCGTACATGCGTGGCCGGCTCAGCGACGCCGAGTCCTATGCGGAGTCCTGGGCCGTCGACGCACCCCTGCAGGCCGGCACCGTCAGCGAGGTCGTCGAGTCGCGTTCCGACCGGTTCTCCCCCGGTGACCTGGTGCTCGGCTACACGACGTGGTCGACGTACGCGATCGCCCCGGCCAAGCTGTTGCGGCGCCTCGACCCGGAGGCGGCGCCACTGACCACCGCGCTCGGAGTGCTCGGCATGCCCGGGTTCACCGCGTATGCGGGACTGACCGTGATCGGCCGTCCTCAGGAGGGCGAGACGGTCGTCGTCGCAGCCGCTTCCGGGCCCGTCGGATCGATGGTCGGACAGTTGGCCAAACGAGCCGGCGCACGTGCTGTCGGCATCGCCGGCGGTCCGCACAAGTGCGCGTGGGTCCGCGAAGCCGGCTTCGACGCCGCGATCGACCACCGGTCGCCGACCTTCGTCGACGATCTGGCAGCAGCGACGCCCGACGGCATCGACGTGTACTTCGAGAACGTCGGCGGAGCCGTGTGGGACGCCGTGCTCCCCCGCCTCAACCGGTACGCGCGGGTGCCGGTGTGCGGGCTGGTCTCGCACTACAACGACACCGCTGCCCCGGACGGACCGAACCGTGCGCCGGCACTCATGACGCGCGTGCTGACCAAGAGCCTGACGATCCGCGGATTCATCCAGGACGAGTTCGTCGCCGACCACTACAAGACGTTCCAGCAGACGGTCGGACCGTTGGTGGCCGACGGATCGATCACGTACCGCGAGGACATCGTCGAGGGCTTGCAGAACGCCCCCGCAGCGCTCATCGGTCTGCTGCGCGGCGACAACTTCGGCAAGCTCGTGGTGCAGGTCGCTGCACCGGGAGCGAGCACCCCGTAGTGGATCGCCTCGTGCCCGTGCCGCGATCGGTGCGGTCCCTGCACGCCGTCTTCACCCGCGACGCGGTCGAACCCGTGGCCGACGTCGCTGCCCCGCCTGCGGTGCTGCTGCGCCGTTTCGGGGCCTCCGACGACGCGCTCGCAGCCGTGGAACGACGGCCCTACGCCCGGGTCTTCGCCGTCGACACCGCTCCGGAGCTCGCCGCCGGCGAGCTGGTGGCCGCTCGGCAGTCAGCCCTGCAGCTCGCCGTCGACCACGACGGCATCGTGATCGACCTGGCCGTGCCACGGGTGATCCGTGCGGGCGAGGTCGACCCGGCGGTGGCATCTCACTGGATCGCGCTCGACCTGGACGACACCCACCTGCTGTCGCGCGGGTTGCAGTCGTTCGGTCTGCCCGAGCTGCGCATCGAGACCGGGGAACCTCCGCCCCTCGACGCGGTTCAGCCCGAGGCCGCTCGCACCGACCCGGCCCCGGCAGACCCACCCCGTACCGGGATGGTGCTGGCGGTCGCGATGGGGCTGGCGCAGCGGCTGATCACCGAGTGGCCGGCCAACGACCCGGTCGGTCCGGCAGCCGTGACGCTGCACGACATCGCCCTCGGATTCGCCGACCCCGAGCCGGCCCCGCGAGAGCCGGCGCTCGACCTGATGATCGACTACGTCGACGGACTGCTCGACGTCACCTTCGTGGACGACCCCGCGACGCTATTCAGCTGAGCAGTTCACGGTCTCGGGCACTCACTGTCGACGTTCGAGGTTGGCGAGCACCTCGGGTCGCAGGATCGCCTCGAGCTGTTCGCGCGGGAGCAGACCACGTTCCAGGACCAGCTCGGCGACCCCGCGGCCCGAGCTCAGCGCCTCCTTGGCGACCTCGGTCGCGGCGGCGTAGCCGACGTACGGGTTGAGCGCGGTGACCAGCCCGATCGACTCCTCCACCTCGCGACGCAGCAGATCGACGTTCGCGGTGATGCCGTCGACGCACCGGGTCGCCAGGACCGTCATGGCCTCACGCAGGCGCGAGATGCCGGCCGACAGCGAGTAGCAGATCACCGGCTCGAACGCGTTGAGCTGCAGCTGGCCGGCCTCGGCGGCCATCGAAACCGTCACGTCGTGGCCGATGACCTGGAACGCCACCTGGTTGACCACTTCGGGAATCACCGGGTTGACCTTGCCCGGCATGATGCTCGACCCCGCCTGGACGGCCGGCAGGTTGATCTCGTTCAGGCCCGCACGCGGACCCGATGACAGCAGGCGAAGGTCGTTGCAGATCTTCGACAGCTTCACCGCGACCCGCTTCAGGGTACCCGACAGCTGCACGAACGATCCACAGTCCTGCGTCGCCTCGATCAGGTCGACCGCGCTCTGCAACGGCAGGCCCGTGATCTCGGCCAGGTGGGAGCACGCGCTGTCCACGTACCCCTCCGGCGCGTTCAGCATCGTGCCGATCGCGGTGGCGCCCAGGTTGATCTCGTGCAGCAGCAGCACGGCCTCGGACAGTCGCGCACGGTCCTCGCCGATCATCTGGGCGTAGGTGCCGAATTCCTGACCCAACGTCATCGGCACCGCGTCCTGCAGCTGGGTGCGTCCCATCTTCAGCACGTCGTGGAACTCCACGGCCTTGCGCGCGAACGACTCCTGCAGCAGCGCCATCGCATCGAGCAGCGAGTTGGTCTCCAGGATGATCGCGACCTTGACCGACGTCGGGTAGACGTCGTTGGTCGACTGGCTCATGTTGACGTGCTCGTTGGGGTGCAGCACGTGGTAGTCGCCCTTGGCGTGGCCCATCAGCTCCAGCGCCCGGTTCGCGATGACCTCGTTCGCGTTCATGTTGGTCGACGTGCCGGCACCGCCCTGGATCACGTCGACGACGAACTGGTCCACGAGCGCTCCGCCGCGGATCTCCTCGCACGCCAGGCGGATCGCCTCGTAGCGTTCGTCGTCGAGCAGACCCAGATCGTGGTTGGCCGCGGCTGCCGCCTGCTTGACCGCGGCCAGGGCTTCGACCAGGTGCGGACTGATCCCGATCGGGATCTGGGTGATCGGGAAGTTCTCGAGGGCGCGCAGCGTGTGCACGCCCCAGTAGACGTCGGCCGGGACAGCGCGATCGCCGATCAGGTCGTGCTCGGTCCTCGTTGCGCCCTCGGCCCCGATTTCAGGTGTGATCTGGGCCATACCCGCACCTTAGTGGATGCGGGTCACCCATCCATGGCGGTCCTCGGCGCGGCCGTACTGGATGTCGATCAGCGCCGAACGCAGGTCGGCGGTGATCTTGCCCGCCGAGCCGTCTCCCCAGGTCAGCTCACCCTCGGCCCACTTCAGCGTTCCGACCGGCGTCACGACGGCGGCGGTGCCGCACGCGAAGACCTCCACGATGGAGCCGTCGGCGATCCCGTCGCGCCACTCCTCGATCGAGACCTTGCGCTCCTCGACCTCGTGCCCGAGGTCCCGGGCGAGCGTGATGATGCTGTCGCGGGTGATGCCTTCGAGAATCGAGCCGCTCAGCTCAGGAGTCACCAGTGAGCCGTCCGACCGCACGAAGAACAGGTTCATGCCGCCCAGCTCCTCGATGTAGGTGCGCTCGAGGGGGTCGAGAAACACCACCTGATCGCAGCCGTGCTGGGCGCCCTCCTGCTGCGGCAGCAGGCTCGCGGCGTAGTTGCCGCCGCACTTGGCTGCGCCCGTGCCGCCGGCCCCGGCACGCGAGTACGTCTCGGACAGCCAGATCGAGACGGGCTTGAGGCCGCTCTTGAAGTAGGCACCCGCCGGCGACGCGATGACCGAGTACGTCACGCCCTGCGCCGGTCGCACCCCCAGGAACGACTCCGAGGCGTACATGAACGGGCGCAGGTACAAGCTGGTCTCGCCGCCCGTCGGAACCCACGCGTTGTCGGCCTCGACCAGTGCCCGGATCGACCCGATGAACCAGTCCTCGGGCAGCTCCGGCAGCGCCAGCCGGTGTGCCGAGCGCTGCATGCGGGCAGCGTTCTGGTCCGCGCGGAACAGGTGCACCGACCCGTCGGCGTGCCGGTAGGCCTTGAGCCCCTCGAAGATCTCCTGGGCGTAGTGCAGCACCGCTGCCGAGGGGTCCAGGCTGATCGGGCCGTACGGCACGACGCGGCCGTCGTGCCACCCGTTCGTGGGATCCCAGTCGGCCAGGAACATGTGGTCGGTGAGGTGCAGTCCGAAGCCCGGGTCGGCCAGGATGGTCTCCCGTTCGGCGTCCGACCGTGCAGCCGGATTGGCGTCGAGACGAGTCGAGAACGAGGTGGACGTCATGTCAACCACCGTAAACCTTTCTGATGTCAGTGAGTAGGACGGTCACGCCCCGGCTACTGACTGGGCCACGCGCGACGCGATGGCCTCACCCACCTCCTCGGTGGAGCGCGGCTGGCCACCGCGTGCGGCGATGTCGGCCTCGACGGCCTGCGTGATCTGGGCGGCGGCCTGCGGGAATCCCAGGTGGTCCAGGAGCAACCCCGCCGAGAGGATCGCGGCGGTCGGGTCCGCCTTGGACTGACCGGCGATGTCGGGGGCCGATCCGTGCACCGGCTCGAACATCGACGGCGCGGTGCGATCGGGGTTGACGTTGCCGCTGGCGGCCAAGCCGATTCCACCGGTGACGGCTGCGGCCAGGTCGGTCAGGATGTCGCCGAACAGGTTGTCGGTGACGATGACGTCGAACCGAGAAGGATCGGTCGCCAGGAAGATCGTGGCGGCGTCGACGTGCAGGTAGTCGACCGCGATGTCGGGGAACTCCGCGGCGACGGCGTCGACGGTGCGGCTCCACAGGTGTCCGGCGTGAACCAGCACGTTGTTCTTGTGGACCAACGTCAGCTTCTTGCGCGGACGGGCCTGGGCCCGCGCGAACGCGTCACGGACGACCCGTTCGACGCCGAAGGCGGTGTTGAGGCTGACCTCGGTGGCGACCTCGTGAGGGGTGCCGACGCGAATCGCGCCACCGTTGCCGACGTACGGGCCCTCGGTGCCCTCGCGGACGACGACGAAGTCGATGTCGCCGGGATCGGCCAGCGGAGTCGGCACTCCGGCGAACAGCTTGGACGGACGCAGGTTGACGTAGTGGTCCAGCTCGAAGCGCAGCTTGAGCAGCAGTCCCCGCTCCAGCACACCGGACGGCACGCTCGGGTCACCGATGGCCCCGAGCAGGATCGCGTCGTGGCCGCGGATCTCGTCCAGTGCCGTCTGCGGCAGCGTCTCGCCCGTCGCGTGCCAGCGGCGCGCGCCCAGGTCGTACTCCGTGCGGGAGAACGACAGGCCGTGCTGCGCGGCGATGACGTCGAGGACGGCGAGCGCCTGGGCGGTGACCTCGGGGCCGATGCCGTCGCCGGCCACGACCGCGAGCGAGAAGTCGCGTGATTCGTTGGACATGGGTCGATCCTAGAGAGACAGTCTCATGATGTGGAACTCGGGTCTTGAAGGTTGAGAACGCGCGGGGTCCCGGCGTGCCTCAGTTGTCGTCGGGGCGCTCGCTCCACTCGATCTCGTAGGTCGGCGCGTCTTCACGCAGGTGCGCCGGGCCCCACTCCATTCGCTCGGTGCTGGAGCGCTCGGTCGTGGCGACGGGGTGTGGTTCGAACATGGTGCTGCTTCCTTTCGGTTCCGGATGGGAGAGGGGTCCGGCCCGGCAGCCACGCCCACTCGTCAGGAAGATCGTCCCTACCGAGGTACAGGTGTCGAAGAAACAGCGGTGACCAGATCGTGATCGTGGCGCTGCGGCGAAGCTGCCGGGCCACGATGTGCGCTCAGTGACGACTCAACGCAGAGAACCCGCGGCAGGGAGGTGGCCCGCCTGAGGGGCCCTGCCGCGGCTGCGAATAAGTACGTACTGGTGCCGCATGATGCATTCATCATACTCCCCCACGCGCGGATTCGACAGCATCGGGTCGATCCGGCGTCCGCGTGTCGAGATGGGTCCGCGATCCGCGCGGCGCGGGCTGAGAGACTGGTCCCATGAGCGCGCCACCGGACATCCCCGATCTCGTCCTGAGCACGCTCGACCTGTCCCGGCAGCGGGGCTTCATCTCCTCGACCCGCCACGAGACGGGTCGCCTGCTGGCGGCACTCGCGGCCTCGTGCACCGGCACGCTGGCCGAGCTGGGCACCGGCACCGGCGTCGGCTCGGCCTGGCTGGCCAGCGGCGCCCCGAAGGAAGCCCGGATCGTCAGCGCAGAGCTGGACCCGGTGCTGGCCAAGGAGGTCCAGCAGATCTTCGCCGACGTCGAGAACGTCGAGATCGTGTCGGGCGACTGGACGACGCTGGAGCAGCACGCGCCGTTCTCGCTGTTGTTCGTCGACGTCCGCGAGGTCATGGAGAGCATCGACGTGCTCGCCGACCTACTCGCCCCGGGCGGTATCGCAGTGCTCGACGACTTCGTCCCCAGCGCCTTCTGGCCGCCGATCGTCGACGGCCACGTCGACACGATTCGCGAGCGGTGGCTCACCGACGAGCGCTTCGCCGCCGTGGAGATGCTGATCGACCCCGATGCGTCGTTGCTCATCGCGACTCGCCGCTGACGGGAACAGCTGCAAGAACACCTGCACCAGCGGTCCGATCGTCAACGCATACAAGACCGTGCCGACACCGACCGTGCCGCCGAGCAGGAATCCGATGACCAGCACGGTGACCTCGATCGACGTGCGCCACCAGCGGATGCTGCGGCCCGTGACGCGCACCAGCCCGACCCACAGTCCGTCGCGAGGCCCGGTGCCGAAGTCGGCTCCGATGTAGAGCGCCCCGGCCAACCCGTTGCCGACGACCCCGCCGACCAGCAAGGCGACGCGAGCGAGCGCCGCGTCCGGAGTCGGCAGCACCCAGAGCCCGAGGTCGGCGGCCAGCCCGATCACGATGATGTTGGAGATCGTGCCGACACCGGGTTTCTGGCGCAACGGGATCCACAACAGCATCACGACCGCACCGGTCACGATGACGACCTGTCCGAAGGTCAGCGGGACGTGGGTCGCGACGCCTTCGTGGAACACGTCCCACGGATCGAGTCCCAGGGTCGACTCCACCAGCATCGCCATCGTGAACCCGTACAGCACGAGGCCGACATACAGCCGCACGAGGCGCCGGATCATCGCCCCACCACCTTCTGGACTCGCGTGTACTGGCCCTCATCAGTCTGGCTGACGTGACTGCGTGGTCGGCGCGAGACCGGTGGTCGGTCACCGTGCACCACCACAGCGGTCGCGACGCAGGCAGCCACGACCAGTGCCACGAGGAGCAGGATCATGCTCCCATCCTGACGAGAACTGGCCTTGGATTACATAGCCAATTGTGGAACAGTGGCCTGATCATGAGTTCCGCGATCTCCGCACAACGACTGCGTTCGCTGCTGCCACCCCTCGACGGCCCGGGGCCGGCCTACCGCCGTCTCTACGAGGCGATCCGACTGCTGCTCCTCGACGGGCGGATCAGCGACGGGACCCGTCTGCCCAGCGAGCGAGAGCTCGCCGTGGCACTCGGCGTCAGCCGCACCACCTCCACGCGGGTCGTGGCCGAGCTGCGGGCAGCCGGCCTGGCCGAGTCACGGCGCGGGTCCGGCACGCTCGTGCGACTGCCACCCGCGGCCTCGAACGTCAGCAGCCTGCTCGCCGACGCCGACGATCCCGACACGATCGCCCTGACCTATTCGGCACCCGTCGGACCTCCCGGTCTGGCGCGAGCCTTCGAACGCGCGGTCGACCAGCTCCCCGGGCTGCTGGCGACCACGGGCTACCTGCCCGATGGCCTGCCCGCGCTGCGCGAAGCCCTCGCTCAACGGTACTCCGACGCCGGGCTGCCGACGGAACCGGACCAGATCATCGTCACCAACGGCGCCATGGGCGCGATCTCGCTGACGGCGCGCACGCTGTTGGCCCCGGGCGAGCGGGTGCTCACCGAGGGCCTGAGTTACCCGCACGGCACGGACGCGTTCGCGGCCGCGGGTGGCCGGCTGTCACCCATGCCCGTCGGTGAGACGCCGTGGGACGCCGAGCACGTGGCGACGACACTGGCACGGGGAACGCACCGGACGGCCTACCTCGTGACGGACTTCCACAACCCGACCGCGGCGGTCATGGACGACGCGACGCGACAGCGCTTGGCAGCGCTGTTCCGTCGTCACGACGTGGTTCCGGTGATCGACGAGTCGCTGCGGGACATCAACCTCGACGGCATCGCGGTGCCTGCCCACTTCGCACGGCACGATCCCGGGGCGATCCTGCTCGGCTCGTCCTCCAAGGGCTTCTGGGGCGGCTTGCGGGTCGGTTGGCTCCGGGCCCCCCGCACGTTGGTGATGCCGTTGCTCCAGGCCCGGATGATGGACGACATGGGCACGTCGGCCTTCGACCAGCTGGTGCTGACCGAGTTGTTGATCGATGGCGAGGCGACCGCTCGCGCCGGCCGTGACCGGCTGCGCCACGGCCGCGACCACCTGCTGACCGAGGTGGCGCGCGTGCTGCCGGAGGTCCGGGTCGAACGACCGGCCGGCGGGCTGAACCTGTGGCTGACGCTGCCGGGGCGCATCTCGTCGCGACTGACGTCGACGGCCGAGCGTCGGGGCCTGCTGTTGACTCCTGGCCCGCGGTTCTTCACCCGCGCGCCCCAGGCCGGGGAGCGGCACCTGCGGCTGCCGTTCACGCTGGCCGAGGATCGACTCACCGAGGCCGTGCGGCGGTTGCGCCTGGCCCTCGACGACGTCAGCGACGGCGGCGGACACACGACCGCCCGGGCCGGCGATCACATCGATCTGATCGCCTGACCCGGGCGGTCCTGGTCGCAGCACCTCACCTCGGAGTGACTCCTCGGTCCGAGCTAGTGACTCGCGAGCGGGAACTAGTGACTCGCGAGCGGGAATGAGTGACTCGCGAGCGGGGTCAGCGGGCGGCGCTGCCCTCGGTGTAGTCGGCGTCCTCCTGCTTCCACGCGAAGTGGGAGCGCAGCAGCTTGCCGGTGGCCTCGATGGGGTGCTCGGCCTCCTTGGCGCGCAGCTGCAGGAACTCCGTGGCGCCGTTGTCCTGGTCGTCGATGAACCGCTTGGCGAAGGTGCCGTCCTGGATGTCGGCCAGCACCGCCTTCATGCGCTCCTTGACGCCGCTGTCGATAACGCGAGGGCCCGAGACGTAGTCGCCGTACTCGGCGGTGTCCGAGATCGACCAGCGCTGCTTGGCGATGCCGCCCTCCCACATCAGGTCGACGATCAGCTTCAGCTCGTGGAGCACCTCGAAGTAGGCGATTTCGGGCTGGTAGCCGGCCTCGGTCAGCGTCTCGAACCCGGCCTGGACCAGGTGCGACATGCCGCCGCACAGCACGGCCTGCTCACCGAACAGGTCGGTCTCGGTCTCCTCGGTGAACGTCGTCTTGATGACGCCGGCGCGGGTGCCACCGATCGCCTTGGCGTACGACAGCGCGACGTCCCAGGCCTGGCCGCTGGCGTCCTGCTCGACGGCGATGATGTCGGGGATGCCGCGGCCCGCGACGTACTCGCGGCGCACGGTGTGGCCCGGCGCCTTCGGCGCGACCATGATGACGTCGACACCCTCGGGCGCCTGGATGTAGCCGAAGCGGATGTTGAACCCGTGGCCGAAGACCAGCGTGTCGCCCTTGGCCAGGTTCGGCGCGATCGACTCGGCGAACACGTGACGCTGCACCTGGTCCGGTGTCAGGATCACGATGACGTCGGCTTCCTCGACGGCCTCGGCGACCGGCAGGACGCGCAGACCCTCGGCCTCGGCCTTGTCCTTGCTCTTGGACCCGTCGGCCAGGCCGACGCGGACGTCGACGCCGGAATCGCGCAGGTTCAGCGCATGCGCGTGACCCTGGCTGCCGTAGCCGATGACGGCCACGTGCTTGCCCTGGATGATGCTCAGATCGGCGTCGTCGTCATAGAACAGCTCGGCCATGAAGAAATCTCTCTTTCTGCTTCGTTCGAAGGTCGGGGAACTCAGGCGCTCTGGGCACCGGGGACGGTGCGCAAAGTGCGGTCGGTGATGGATCGGGCGCCTCGGCCGATGGCCACGCGTCCGGACTGGGCGATCTCGCGGATGCCGAACGGTTCGAGCACGTTCAGCATGGCGTTGAGCTTGGCGGAGTTGCCGGTGGCCTCGATCGTCACGGCGTCGTGAGCGACGTCGACGACCTTGGCACGGAACAGCTGGACGGTCTCGAGCACCTGTCCGCGCGTCTGCGGATCGGTCTTGACCTTGATCAGCATCAGCTCGCGCTCGACGGCGCTGGAGGACTCCAGCTCGACGATCTTGAGCACGTTGACCAGCTTGTTGAGCTGCTTGGTGACCTGCTCCAACGGCAGGTCGTCGACGTTGACCACGATCGTCATGCGCGAGATCTCGGGGATCTCGGTCGGGCCCACCGCCAGCGACTCGATGTTGAACCCGCGGCGCATGAACAGGCTCGAGACGCGGGCCAAGACACCGGGGGTGTTCTCGACCAGAACGCTCAGGGTGTGCTGTGTGGTCACAGTTCCTCCTCATCCCAGTCCGGAGCCAGATCTCGCGCGATCTGGATGTCGTCGTTGCTGGCACCGCCGTGGATCATCGGCCACACCATCGCGTCGCGCTCGACCACGAAGTCGATCACGACCGGGCGATCGTTGATCGCCATCGCCTTCTCGATCGTGGCGTCGAGGTCGGCCTCGGTCTCGCAGCGCAGGCCGACGCAGCCGTACGCCTCGGCCAGCTTGACGAAGTCGGGAATGCGCAGGGCGCCGATCGACTCAGGACCGGTGTTCAGGTCGGTGTTGGAGTACCGCTCGTCGTACAGCAGGGTCTGCCACTGACGGACCATGCCCAGCGAGCTGTTGTTGATGACGGCGACCTTGATCGGGATGCCCTCGATCGCACACGTGGCCAGCTCCTGGTTGGTCATCTGGAAGCAGCCGTCGCCGTCGATCGTCCAGACGACCTGACCGGGCAGACCGACCTGCGCGCCCATGGCGGCCGGGACGGCGTAGCCCATCGTGCCGGCCCCGCCGGAGTTCAGCCACTGACGGGGGCGCTCGAAGTCGACGTAGTGGGTCGCCCACATCTGGTGCTGGCCGACGCCGGCGACGTACGTGGCCGCAGGTCCGGCGATCTGGCTGATGCGCTCGATCACGGTCTGGGGGGCCAGGCCTTCGGCGGGCCTGTCGTAGCTGACCGGGAACTTGGCCTTCAGGCCCAGCACCTGGTTCTTCCACGGCGTGAAGTCCAGCGTCAGGTCGTCCTCGTCGGCCTGCTTGACCAACGTCGCGATCAGGTCGGTGATGACCTCGCGGCAGTCACCGACGATCGGCACGTCGGCGGTCCGGTTCTTCGAGATCTCGGCCGGATCGATGTCGGCGTGGATGACCTTGGCCTCGGGAGCAAACGATGCGAGCTGGCCCGTGACGCGGTCGTCGAAGCGGGCACCCAGCGAGATCAGCAGGTCGCTCTTCTGCAGCGCAGCCACGGCGGCGACGGTGCCGTGCATCCCGGGCATGCCCAGGTGCAGCTCGTGCGAGTCGGGGAACGCGCCTCGCGCCATCAGCGTCGTGACGACCGGGATACCGGTCAGGTCGGCCAGCTGTCGCAGCTCGTCGGCCGCGTCGGCCTTGATGACGCCTCCGCCGACGTACAGCACGGGACGCTGCGACGCCGCGATCAGCCGGGCAGCCTCGCGCACCTGCTTGCCGTGCGGCTTGGTCGTGGGTCGGTAGCCGGGCAGCGCCAGCTCGTGGGGCCAGTGGTACTCGGTCGTGTTGACCAGCGCGTCCTTGGCGATGTCGACCAGAACAGGGCCCGGACGACCCGTCGAGGCGATGTGGAACGCCTCGGCGATGACCCGGGGGATCTCGGCCGGATCGGTGACCAGGTAGCTGTGCTTGGTGATCGGCAGCGTGATGCCGCGGATGTCGGCTTCCTGGAACGCATCCGATCCGATGACGGCGCTGGAGACCTGGCCGGTGATCGCGACGATCGGCACCGAGTCCATGTAGGCATCGGCGATCGCGGTCACCAGGTTGGTGGCACCGGGCCCCGAGGTCGCCATGCAGACGCCGACGCGACCGGTCACCATGGCGTATCCCTGGGCGGCGTGCCCCGCGCCCTGCTCGTGGCGCACCAGGATGTGACGGATCGAGGAGTCGAACAGCGGGTCGTAGGCAGGCAGGATCGCGCCACCGGGGATGCCGAAGATGACCTCGACGCCGGCCTGCTCGAGCGCTCGCACCAGACTCTGCGCACCCGTCAAGGTCGCGTCGCTGGAGATCCCTGTGGTGGCGGGTTCGGTGGTCATGGTCGGTCCTGTTCGAAACGGTCTAGAGGTTGGTGGTGCTGGTGTTCATGGTGGACCCGGCTGGTCGCACAAAAAAACCCCGCAGCCGTGACGGCGAGCGAGGAGCGACGCGCGGGCCTGGGGTCAGGCCGGTCGCGTCATACGAGTACGACGAGCAGTTCATGCACATCGCCAGTCTCCCCCGCCGAGACGGCGTGGTCAAGTTCTGAGACGAGTCGTACCAGAGTCTGGACGTGACCGGCATCACCCGACTGCACGGCACGACCCCGTGCTCGCGTCGTCGCCGTCTCCTCGTCCTCATCAGACCTCACCACGCCGACGGTTCGTAGTCCTTGAGGAACACGCCGTAGAGATCCTCCCCTGCTTCGCCGCGCACGATCGGGTCGTAGACGCGTGCCGCTCCGTCGACCAGGTCCAGCGGCGCCTTGAACCCTTCCTCGGCCAGTCGCACCTTCGTGGTGTGCGGCCTCTCGTCGGTGATCCAGCCGGTGTCGACCGCGGTCATCAGGATCTGGTCGGACTCGAACATCTCCGCGGCGCTGGTCCGCGTGAGCATGTTGAGCGCCGCCTTGCTCATGTTCGTGTGGGGATGGCCGGGGCCCTTGTACTGCCGGGCGAACTGTCCCTCCATGGCCGACACGTTGACGACGTACGTACGGCGGGCGGTGGAGGCGGCCATCGACGGGCGCAGGCGGCTGATCAGGATGAACGGTGCCGTCTGGTTGCACAGCTGGACCTCGAGCAGCTCCAGTGCGTCGACCTCGCCGATCGTCTGCACCCAGCTGTTGGTCGAGACCTGGTCCGGCACCAGACCTCCGGCATCGATCCGCGACAGGTCGGCGGACCCGGCCTCGAGTGCCTGTGACGTGACGTGCTCGGCCGCGGTCGCCGCATCGATGCGCAGCGCCGTCTCGCTGTCGCCGGCCAGCGCCGGATGTGACTCGACGGAGCCGACCAGCGCCGACGGATGCAGGTCGCTGGTGTGGCCGAAGGTCACCAGCTCGGGCATCGGCCCGCGCTCCAGCGGCGCCTGCTCGGCCTCGGCGATCGCCGAGTAGGCGCCCGGCGTGCGCTTGACCGTCTGAGCGGCGTTGTTGATCAAGATGTCGAGCGGGCCCGCTGCAGCGACGTCGTCGGCCAGCGCGACGACCTGGGCCGGGTCGCGCAGGTCGATCCCCACGATCTTGAGGCGATGCATCCAGTCGTCGGCGTCGGGCATCTGCCGGAACCGCCGCACGGCGTCCTTGGGGAACCGTGTCGTGATGGTGGTGTGCGCGCCGTCGCGCAGCAACCGCAGCGCGATGTACATGCCGATCTTGGCCCGGCCGCCGGTGAGCAGGGCACGTCGGCCCGTCAGGTCGGTGCGGGCGTCTCGCTTGGCGTGACTGCGCGCTGCACACGACGGACACAGCTGGTGGTAGAAGGCGTCGACGACGGTGTACTTGTTCTTGCAGATGTAGCACCCACGGGGCACCAGCAGCGTGCCTGCCGACGCTCCGCGGGCCGTCGACGTCAACGGCAGTCCCGCGGTCTCGTCGTCGATCCGGCTCGCGGACCCTGTCGCGGTGGCCTCGATGACCGCGCGGTCCGCTGCCGCGATGGCGTCGCGCTTGGCGCGCCGACGTTGTTTCTTGACGTCCTTGTAGAACTTGCCGCATGCCCGCCGCAACGCGACGTACGCCTCGTCGTCCTCGGGCAGGTACTGCGCCTCGGCGAGCACGTCGAGCGCCGTCTGCAGCTGCTCTGGGGTGAAGTCGGGCACCACCTGATTCTCCCCCATCGTGCCCGGCGTCGGTCAGGGGCCGGGGAAGTACGTCTTGAACCGCTCGGCGTGCTCGCCGACACCGGTGACCTGGAGCGCCTCGGCCCCGATCCGACCGCTGACGAACAACACGATCTGCTCCCTGCTGCCGGTGATCGTCGTCGTCGCCGGTTCCGTCGCGACGGGCACGGACCGGGTCCAGGTGCCGGTCGACGGATCGGCGCTGAGCCGGATGTCGTGGCCCGAGCCGATCAGGTCGATCGTGACGGGTTCGGCCGGCAGCCGCTCTGCGACCAGGTCGAGCAAGGGTCCCAGGACGGTCTCGGCTGCCGCCAGCTCGTCCGCGCTCAAGACCGTGTCGGCGCCGAGGGCATGTGCCAGGTCGGCCGCGTGGAGTGCGGCCTCGTAGGCGAACAACGCGGCGGCGAAGACCGCGGGAACGCTGCCCGCCGGGACCGTGACCAGCGCATCGGGCGCGATCTCGAGGGTCGCGGCGTCCTCGAACGAGGCCACGGCTGCCGTCGTACCCGCCGCCTGCGGTCGGACGGGCGAACCGACCGCCGCACGTATGGCATCGGCTTCCATCGCCGCCGCCCAGGCGACGTGGTCGATCAGGTCCCCGACGGTCCAGCCGGCCAGACGCGTCGCCGTGCTCCGATCCGCACCCTGTGCTTCGCGGACGAATCGGCGGTAGGCCGTCGCGGCCGTCGCCAGGTTGCGACGCATGTCGGTCATCTGCACTTTCCCCCTGATTGGTGGTTGTCGTTCGTCAGCACTCGAGAATCTTCAGGACGTCCGCGGCATCGCCGAGGATCGCTGCACCCGAGCCGAGCACCTGGTTCTGGCCGACGCCCGGTTCGACGACGGCGGCGAGCCGTTGCCTCGCGACCGAGTCGCCGTGCCGCGCGACGACCTCGCCGATCAGGCAGGCGCAGAACGTCTGCACGTCGGCGAACGGCTGCGAGAGCGTGAACCTCCTCGCCGACCAGGGCACCAGCAGGTCCCGCACGGTCTCGCCGTCGTCGCCGGCATCGGCGACCACCAGGCGCGCGGCGCGCCACGGCTCGAACTCCTGGTCGTGGTCGAACTCGGCCAGGATGTCGCGTGCCCGGTCCGTCCGTCCCTGGCCGAGCGCCACCAAGATGGACTGGAAGCCGCGGACGCGATCGGTGCCTTCGTAGCCGTCCCGGTGGCCGAGCTCGGCGAAGTCGGCGATCAGCACGTCGGCCTCGTCGTACCTGCCGGATCGCAGCGCCATCGCCGCACGCCACATCGGCACCTTGTAGCGGTGCACGACATTGGCCTCGGCCAGGGCAAGACGTTCGACGTCGGCGATCACGTCCTCGGCCTGCTCGATGCGATCGACCCGCATCAGCTCGGGCACCCACGCGCACAACGCCTCCAGCTCGAGCTCTTCGGCGCCGGCCTCTCGGCTCAGCTCGGCGGCCTCGCGGGCCAGCTCGAGCCGCTCGACGGCACCCCCGTCGGGGCGATGCACGGCCAGACGACGCAGCAGCGTGCGAGCCAACACCTCCGGGGAGCCCAGCCGTCGCGCCTCCGCGACCGCACGGTCGCCCTGCTGGGCCGCGCGGGCGTGCAGACCGGCGAACATCAACGCCTGCGCCTGCGAGGCCAGCAGGTCGATGCGTACGGCGCCGGCGTCGTCGGCGCCGGCGACCTGCAGCGCTGCGTCGAGCAGCAGGATGGAGCGATCACTCGGGCCGGTGCGATGTCGCCGGGCGTGCAACGAGCACTCCTCGTAGGCGTCGGCTGCCTCGATCAGCACGTCGTCGGTGACGTCGGGGCTCTCGGCCGCCATCGCGTACTGCTCCAGCGCCGACCGCAGGTCACCGGATCGATGGAGCGCTTGGGCGAGCGTCAACCGCAACCGGCTGGAGTCGATCCGGTCCAGGTCCTCACCTGCGACGTGCGTCAGGCTGATCAGCGATCGGCGCGCGTGGTGGGCGGCCTCGCGCGGTTGACCGGCTGCCAGGGCCCGGCAGGCGAGCTCGTGGTCGAGCTCGGTCGCGCGCAGAGCGGTGCCCGAACCGAGGGCCGCTGCCGCTGCCAGGTGTTCTGCGGCGCGACTCGAGGCGCCCGGTGCGCGTCGGCGCAGGAGACCCTCGCCCAGACGGCGGTGCAGGTCGAGCGCCTCACCGGCCGGGACCAGCGCCGCCACCGCCTCGTGCACCTGGTGGTTGACGAAGCGCACCCCGGCCTCCGTGCGCAGCACGATGCCGGCGCGCAGTGCAGGAGCGAGCGCATCGGCCAGGGCCGGGCCGCCGATGTCCAGGACCGCACCCACCAGTGCCGTGTCGAGGTCGGTGCCCGCGACCGCTGCGGCTCGCAGCACCGCTTGCGTTGCTGTGGGCAGCTCGTCGAGCCGGCCGCTGATCCGTTCGGCCGACACAGCGGTTCGCACGCTTGTCGTCGCCACAGGGTCCAGCGCGGGCTCCTGCCGCAGGATCTGCTCGCGCAACAGCTGGCTGGGCACGCTCAGGTCCAGACCCAGGTCGTTGCGCAGGCGGACGCCCAGATCGGTCAGCACCTCGAGCGCCGCCACCTGGTCGCCGCGGCCGTAGTGCGCACGTGCCAGGATGCGATGGATCGGCTCGCTCCACGGTTCGTCGACTGCGGCCGCGGCGGCCGCAGCGAGCGCCGTCTCGAAGTCACCGGCGTCGCACAACAGCTCCAGCCGCGCCAAGGCCACCTCCGAACGCAGCAGCTCCAGCTCCGAGCGCCGGGCCACGACGCCTTCGTGATCCTCGAATCCTTCGAACGCCGTCCCGCGCCACAGGTCCAGCGCAGCGTCGCAGACCGCGACGACCGACGTCGGGTCGGTCGTCCCACGCCCCGACAGCGCCTCGGCGGCCAGCTGCTCGAAGCCAAACGCGTCGAGCTCGCCCGACCCCAGCGTCAGGGTGTATCCGGCCGGCGCGTAGCTGATGCGGTCGGCGCCGAGAACCTTGCGCCAGCGGGAGATGTGCGCCTGCAAGCTGTTCCCGCCGTGACGGCTCGAGCCGGGCCACACCAGGTCGGCCAGTCGGTCCGCCGAGATCGGCCGGTTGGCGTTCGCCGCCAGGACGGCCAGGACCCGCCGTGCGACGTCCCCTCGAGGTACTGCGTTCGCCGTCCCGACGACCTCCAGGGAGCCGAGGACGAGGACACGCACGTGGACAGTATGTCCGTATCCCCTGTCCGGCATCACAACGGCCTGTCAGCGATCTGTCAGCGCGCCGCTGCCCGCGACCGCCGAACACCACTGTCATGGCTCGGACGCCGCGCGGCCCACGAGACCCACCCGGACCCAGTAACCCCGGTCCCCCCGAACGCGTTGGTTCGATCGAATAGAGGAGTTGAGCTCTCATGCCCCTGCGCAGGATCTGGCGAGTAGTCGCGGCGCTCGTCCTGACCGTCTCGGTCGGGAGCGGGCAGCTCGCGCATGCGTCGAACGACTCGTTGACCGACCGCGTCGAGGCGATCGTGGGAACCGTCACCAGTGGCAGCGTGCTGAAGGTCGTCATCACCACGGTCGACCAGGACGGCACACCCCACTTCGACACGACCTTGGTCTCGACCCTCGGGCAGGCCCGATCACTGGTGCGCGCGGCACTCTCGAGCGGCCGACTGGTGTCGATGGCCCAACCGGTCAGTGTCGCCGGATCGGTCACGAGGTCGAACGACACGTACCGTCCCCGGCAGTGGGCGCTGAACTCCTTGCGCGCCGAGGAGGCCTGGACGTACACCCAGGGCGGCGCGGCGAAGATGACCTCCACCAAGGTCAGGACGACGCGGGTCACGGTGGCCGTCCTCGACACCGGTGTGGCCACGGACCATCGTGACCTGAAGGGCAACGTCACCGCCGGCTACAACGCGATCCGCCCGTCGGCGGCACCCTACGACGACAACGGCCACGGTACGCACGTCGCCGGCATCATCGCGGCGGTCGCGAACAACCGCAGCGGCATCGCGGGTCTGGCCCCACGAGCCACGGTCATGCCGGTCAAGGTGCTGGACCGGAACGGATCGGGAACCACCGACGACGTGGCCCGCGGAGTCGTGTGGGCGGTCGACCACGGCGCCAAGGTCATCAACCTGTCGCTGTCCGGCACGGTGTCCGACCCGGCGCTGCAGCAAGCAGTGACGTACGCCCAGAAGAAGGGTGCCCTGGTGGTGGCCGCCGCCGGCAACTCCGGGACGACGCAGCGGTGCGCCCTGCTGATCTTGCTGTGCGGCGCTGCTGTGCAGTACCCGGCGGCCTACTCCGGCGTCGTCGGTGTCGGGTCGATCGATGCCGACGGCTCACGCTCGTCGTTCTCCAGCGTCGGCTCCTGGGTCGACGTCGTCGCACCGGGTGGATCGATCCTCTCGCTGGCGCCCCGGACGAACCGGTTGGGCTGCGGCACGAGCACCTACTGCACGCTCAGCGGCACGTCGATGGCGGCACCGTACGTCTCGGCGGCTGCCGCGCTGGCTCGCGCCAATCCGGCCTGGACCGCGTCGAGGACCGCGCAGTACCTGCAGTCGACGGCCGGGGACCTGGGCCCGAGGGGCCGTGACGACCAGTACGGCGCGGGGCTGATCAACCCTGCGGCGCTGGCCAAGAAGGCGATCAGGCGGTGACCGTCAGCCCGTGACGGCGCCGTGAGCCGCAGAGCTGACCAGCTTGCGGTACTTGGCCAGCACGCCCGACGTGTACTTGGGCGGGTTCGGCTCCCAGCCGACCTGGCGTCGCGCCAGCTCGTCCTCGGCGATCTCGACCTCGAGCGTCCGGTTGGCCATGTCGAGCTCGATGACGTCGCCGTCGCGGACGAACGCGATGGGACCACCGTCGACCGCTTCGGGAGCGACGTGGCCCACGCACAGACCGGTGGTGCCGCCCGAGAACCGGCCGTCGGTCAACAGCAGGACGTCCTTGCCCAGACCGGCGCCCTTGATGGCGCCGGTGATGGCGAGCATCTCGCGCATGCCCGGTCCACCCTTGGGACCCTCGTAGCGAATGACGACGACGTCGCCGGCCACGATGGTGCCGTCCTCCAGCGCGTCCATCGCCGCGCGCTCGCCGTCGAAGACCCGGGCGGTCCCGCGGAACACGTCGGAGTCGAAGCCCGCGCTCTTGACGACCGCGCCTTCCGGCGCCAGCGACCCGTGCAGGATCGTCAGCCCGCCGGTCTTGTGGATCGGCTTGTCCAGCGGCCGGATGATGTCGCCGTCGAGGTCCAGTTCGATGCCGGCGAGGTTCTCGGCCATCGTCTTGCCCGTCACGGTCATGCAGTCGCCGTGCATCAGTCCCGCGTCCAGCAGCGCCTTCATGATGACGGGGATCCCACCGACCCGGTCGACGTCGTTCATGACGTAACGGCCGAACGGCTTGAGGTCGCCCAGGTGCGGGACCTTGTCGCCGACCCGGTTGAAGTCGTCGAGCGTCAGCGGCACGCCGGCCTCGCGAGCGATGGCCAACAGGTGGAGGACGGCGTTGGTGGATCCGCCGAGCGCCATCACGATCGTGATGGCGTTCTCGAACGCCTCCATCGTCATGATGTCGCGCGCCGTGATGCCCTTGCGGAGCAGCTCCACGACGGCTTCGCCCGACTTCCTGGCGTAGTCGTCGCGACGGCGGTCCGGGGCCGGCGGGGCGGCCGACCCCGGCAGGCTCATGCCGAGCGCCTCGGCGACCGACGCCATCGTGTTCGCGGTGTACATACCGCCGCAGGCGCCTTCACCCGGGCAGATCGCCCGCTCGATGCGGTCGACCTCGTCGCGGGTGATCAGACCCTTGATGCACGCTCCGACCGCCTCGAACGCGTCGATGATCGTGACGTCCTTGCCGTCGACGTTGCCGGGCATGATCGATCCGGCGTAGAGGAACACGCTGGACAGGTCCAGTCGCGCAGCGGCCATCAGCATGCCGGGCAGGGACTTGTCGCAGCCGGCCAGCAGGACGGAGCCGTCGAGCCGCTCGGCCATCATCACGGTCTCGACCGAGTCGGCGATGACCTCGCGGCTGACGAGGGAGAAGTGCATGCCCTCGTGGCCCATCGAGATCCCGTCGGAGACGCTGATGGTGCCGAACTCCAGCGGGTACCCGCCGCCGGCGTGCACGCCTTCCTTGACCGCCTTGGCGAGCCGGTCCAGGGACAGGTTGCACGGCGTGATCTCGTTCCAGCTCGACGCCACACCGATCTGCGGCTTCTCCCAGTCGTCGTCACCCATGCCCACTGCACGCAACATGCCGCGTGCCGCGGTCTTCTCCAGACCGTCGGTGACGTCCCGGGAGCGGGGCTTGATGTCGATCGCGTCGTCTGGGGTGGTCTCACTGGCCATGGGCCAAGAATACGACCGGTGCCGTGGCGGTCCTGCTCAGGTCGGGCTCACCAGCCGGTCACAGCAGCGGGACGAACAACAACGCGAGCGACCAGCTGACGAAGCTGCCGACCAGGACGTACTCGGCACGCATGCCGTCGGGGCGGTCCCGCGAGATCTCGGGGAACCGCAGGATGCCCTTCGCCGCCACGAGTGCACCCAGGGCTCCCAGGTGGCCGCTGAGCGCGAACGCGAACACCAGCCACCGCTCGAGCGGGCCCAGCAAGCGACCGCCCTTGAGCGAGTTCTCCTCGGCGAGCACCTGCGGTCCCGTGGCGTTGAGCGCATGTCGGACGACGACGTTGGCGGCCGTGGCCAGGAACAACAACACGCCGAGCGCAAGAGCCGCGTGGTCGAGCGGCACCCCGGCCAGTCCGGCGACGGGCAGCTCGCGGTACCACCCGGCCACCGGCGCCTCGCCCGTGATGTCGCCGGCCGAGCTGATCAGCAGCCCCGTGGCGGAGACGCCGAGCACGATGATCCCGGCGGGCCGGTGCTGATCGGCTGCGTCGATCCAGATGACCGCCACGACGAAGCACAGCAGCGCGAGCCAGATCGTGTGCCACTGCGCCCCGAGGGCCAGCGGCAGCGCCACGGCCGTCACGGCCGCGACCAGGTGCTTGCCTCGAGGGCTCAGGTCGGCCGCGCCGACGGTGGCCAGGAGCACGGCCAGTCCGGTCACCGGTCCACCACCTCTCGACGCCGTCCGACGCGCGCCGCGCCGGGTGCGTCACCGAGCGTACCGACGACGAGGCGACACCGGCCAGAACCGCTCGGTCGTGTGCGACGGGCGAGGTGGCGATGCCCCTGGTCCCGACGGAGAGCCCCTACGCTGAGGTGGTGAGATTCGCCTACGTCACGTCGGGTGTCGGCGAGCCGCTGGACCAGGAGATGGCGCTGGTCGCACGGGCCGCCGAGGACCACGACGTCGACATGGTCGTGGCCCGCTGGGACGACCCGTCCGTCGACTGGGACCGCTTCGACCTGGTGGTGGTCCGATCGTGCTGGGACTACACCGAACGACGCGACGAGTTCCTCTCCTGGGCCGACTCGGTCCCTCGGATCCTCAACTCCGCCGAGACGCTGCGGTGGAACACCGACAAGGTCTACCTGCGTGAGCTCGAGGCGGCCGGGGTGCGGATCATCCCCACCCGGTGGAACGTCGGCGACGGTGACGACCTGGGCGGTGCTGCCGAATGGGTCGTCAAGCCGACGGTCTCGGCCGGATCGAGGAACACCGC
>Ga0180217_1000467_pt1 | contig 65658 bp, 67 predicted proteins | sample eDN3rd37CBELigOP_FD_128521 | JGI IMG/M metagenome (GOLD analysis project Ga0180217, IMG submission 128521) | Enriched Organic Plus compost microbial communities from Emeryville, California, USA - eDNA 3rd pass 37_C BE-Lig OP (version 2) (version 2) ...
AGACAGGAGCACTTTGCACACGTGGGGCTACGGTTGCGGTCACTGCCCTGCCTGTGAATTGCGCAAGGCCGGCCATGCCACCTACAAGGCCCGCGCAGAACAAGCAAGCTGACGGGCCCCAAGCATCGCAAGCCCTTCATGGCGGTATTTTGTGGCCTGAACATTTTTAAGCATTCCGTACTGATTTCTGGTTGACTGGATTTTCATGCATCACACTCTGGCACTGACCACTGCACAGGCACGATTCGAAGCGGCACGCAAGCTGCCGAGCTCGCCGCTGAACCACCCGGCACGCAACCTGCATGGGCATAGCTTCATTGCAACGGCATATGGGCTACTGACGCCACGCGAAGTCCCTTTTCCTGGCGCACAGTCTCAGGTGCTGGCTCAGCGCCTGTCAGAAACCGTGCAAAGGCTCAATTTCCGTGACCTCAATGAGCTGATGTGCGATCCTCATGACACAGCCCTGGCCTTGTGGCTGATGCGTGAAATAAAACTCGACAGCCTTGATTTCGTGGGTATACAGAGTACACGCGACCATGGTGTCACACTGACGATCCAGTCTGGTAACCGAGTCGAGGGATATACGGCATCGCCGCTGTCTGCCCACGCATTCCGGCTCTGGCGCCGCTATCGCTTCAAGGCCGCGCATCAACTTCCCCATGTCACACCTGGCCACAAGTGTGGCCGCATGCATGGCCACGGCTTCCAGGTGGTGCTACAGGCCGACACATACGGCGACGTGGACTATGAGTTGCTCGACAAGGCATGGGAACATGTCAGACCAGAGTTGGACATGAAGTGCCTGAACGATGTCAAGGGGCTCGAGAACCCGACCAGCGAAAACCTTTCTGTCTGGATCTGGCAACGTCTCAAACCGATTGTCCCTGCGTTGTCTTGGGTCACCGTCTATGAAACCCGGTCCTGTGGCGCCCAGTTCGACGGCGAGCAGCACCGCATCTGGAAGGACTTCTACATCGACAGTGCCATCCGCCTTTCTCAAGCACCTGAAGGCGATCCCAGGAGGATGGTGCATGGCGACACATTTCTCATGAGGCTACACCTGAGCGGCAAACTCGACCCTGTCATGGGATGGACCATGGACTTTGGTGAGGTCAAGGCTGCCTTTGACCCGATCTTCAAGGAGCTTGATCACCGCCCTCTCTTTGAGCGTGAGGAATTTGCCGATGGCGGTGCAGAAGCCATCGCACGGTATGCGCTGAAACATGGCCAATCGGTCATCAAGCAACTCGTGCGGGTCGATGTCATGGACAGTCAGGGTGCTGGTACCATTCTGACCCAGGTTATGCCTGGACCAACACTGCCGTCTTGAAGATGAGGCTGCCATGACCTACTCAGTCAAGGAAATTTTCTACACATTACAGGGAGAAGGCCTGCAGGCAGGTATGCCTGCGGTCTTTTGCCGCTTTGCCGGGTGCAACCTCTGGAGCGGACGCGAGCAGGACCGCAATCTGGCAATCTGTCAGTTCTGTGATACTGACTTTGTTGGCACCGATGGCACATCAGGCGGCAAGTACCGAAGTGCCAGGGAACTTGCCGAAACGATCCTGGCGCACTGGCCAGCGCACGATGATCGCCACAGGCTGGTTGTTCTGACGGGTGGCGAGCCTTTGCTGCAGGTCGACAACAACCTGATCGATGCCCTTCACAACCTTAAATTCCGGATTGCTGTCGAGACCAACGGAACAGTCGCAGCGCCAGCAGGACTGGACTGGATATGTGTGAGCCCCAAGGCCGGTGCTGAGTGGATTCAGAAGTCTGGCGATGAACTGAAACTGGTTTATCCGCAGCCAACCTTGATGCCTGATAGCATCCCTTTTGACGAACTGGACTTCCGACACTACCTGTTACAACCTATGGATGGCCCCGATCAGGCGAAGAACATACAGGCGGCCATTGCCTACTGCCAGGCCAACCCGCGCTGGCGCCTGTCGCTGCAGACCCACAAACTGACAGGCATCAGGTAGCCGAACCGTCTGGCGGGTAGACCATCAGGACATGGTCGATACCCGCCTCGTCAAATACCTCTCCTCTGGGCTCGAAACCGCATCCTTCATAGAGCGACTTGGCGCTTAACTGCGCATGTAGTTCAAACTGCATGACACCCTTGCTACGACCGACTTCCATCAATTTCAGCAACACCTGTTTGCCCATGCCCTGACCTCGGTATTCCTTGAGCACCGCAAGTCGTCCGATCCTGCCAACATTCCCCTTGAGGTACTCGCCCTCTTGCAATACGATCCTGCCCGTCGCCACAGCTCGGGTTCTGCCCTCGCCAATATCGAGCGTGACCAATGCGTGCTCTGCCAACGGATCCATGTCATCCAACTCCAGTGCCGGATCCACCTTCTGTTCGACCACAAAAACCTGATAGCGGATCGGATAGGCAGCGTCTCGCAACTGTTCCCATGTCCCGATCCTGACCTCTACTTCCTGTCCCTTTGACACCTGTACTCCTTTGCCAGCCTCTGCCTTGCAGCTTGGCCTTTGCGATACCTTTTAAGTCGCAGCGTGACGTGCTGTGCACACGAAAGTTTAATAGTTACACTTTCGCCTACTTTCCATAGTGTGGGTTGAGCAACTTGATACTGCAAGCTGTCCTTGAAGCGGTTGTGCCTGTGTTTGGGCTGATTCTCCTTGGCTGGATCTGCGCACGTAAGTCCTGGCTGGCAGATGCTGCTGCAGAATCGCTCAACCGCTATGTCAGTTGCCTGGCTCTGCCTGCCTTGCTGTTTACCGGCATGGCCCGCTCCGACCTTTCAGTACTGGCTGACAGCGGGCTGGTCGCGAGCTTCGGTCTCGGAACACTGGCTACCAGCCTGATCTACCTGTGGCTTAGCAGGCGCGAGACGATAGATGCAACCATGCGTTGCATTCATGCCATGAGTGCCAGCTACTCGAATTCTGGCTTCATGGGCATCCCGCTAATCCTGATTGTCTTTGGCACCAAGACCATGTCGGCCGCCATCGTGATCTGCATACTCACGGCCGGTGCCTTGTTTGCCGTTACCATCATCGCCATTGAAACCGTGCGCTCTCGCGGTCACAACCTGATGGCAACCGTAGGCAAGGTCTTGGGATCGCTCTTGCGCAACCCCATCCTCATGGCCCCTGTGATTGGACTTGCCTTTGCAGGGACTCAGGTGCACTTGCCCTCTACCTTGGAGCGCATCCTGGATCTTCTGGCTGCCTCTGCCACGCCATGTGCCCTGATCTCGATCGGACTTTTTCTGGTTCAGTCGACTTCAGGCTCAACGGCTCAGCGTGGCATCGTGCAGCTGGTATGGCTCAAACTTCTCGCACACCCACTGCTGGTATGGGTATTCGCGTTCCATGTCTTCACTGTGGATCCAACATCAGCCTGGATTGCCGTCATGGCTGCTGCCCTGCCGGTCGGGACCGGGCCATTCATGCTGGCAAGCCTTTATCGCCAGCAAGCACACACGAGTGCGCGTGTCATCATGGTCTCAACCGTGCTGTCAGCGGTAACTTTAAGCTTTCTGATAGGCTGGCTGAACTACAAGGGTGTCGTCTGACCCAGCGCTCACAAGCACGGTTTCGGTGCCTTGCGTGTGGATTCGACGACAACGCCGGTGTCATCGGCACGATCAACATGCTCGGCGCGGAACACGCCCGTTGTGACTGCGAAGTAAGCGACGCACTGCGGCGCGATGCCGGGATGAGCACCGCAGGAATCTCCGACGTTTGGGTCGGAAAGAATGTCAAATTGTCGCAGTTACACTTAAACTTGGCTTTTGCATGGCTTGCGAGCCCTGCGGCGCATTGACAGATCCCCTTACTGGACATCTCTGCTCGGAGAACAGCAACGTGTTCCTGCCACCATTCAAAGGTTCCTTCACGGTTTTCTGGCTTGTTGTAATCATTGCCCTGGCATCGACGCTGCTGGCAATTACTCAAGATGAAGCCTGGATGATCCTGAGCGTCCCGTTTACCATCTTGCTGCTGGTCGGTCTCTACGACTTACAGCAGACCAGACACTCGATCACCCGCAACTACCCCATCGTGGGCCACCTGCGCTTCATCATGGAGTCGATCCGCCCGGAAATGCGTCAGTATTTCTTTGAGGACGACGATGCCGATACGCCGTTTTCCAGAGATGCCCGCTCACTGGTCTACCAGCGAGCCAAGCAACAGATCGACAAACGGCCTTTCGGCACAAAGCTTGATGTCTATGGCGACCGTTATGAGTGGATCAACCACTCCATGACGCCGACGCATATCGAAAACACGGACTTTCGTATTACAGTTGGCGGCAAGGACTGCACCCAGCCTTACAGCCTGTCGGTCCTGAACATCTCGGCCATGAGCTTTGGTGCATTATCGGCCAACGCCATCCTTGCCTTGAACAAAGGTGCGAAGATGGGGCGCTTTGCCCATGACACCGGTGAGGGTGGAATCAGTGAGTACCATCTGCGACATGGTGGTGATCTGATCTGGAACATCGGTTCCGGGTATTTCGGCTGTCGTGACGAGAAAGGCAATTTCAGCAGTGAAAGGTTTGCCGCCAACGCCACCCGCCCTGAAGTCAAGATGATCGAGATCAAGCTCTCGCAAGGTGCCAAGCCCGGCCATGGTGGCATCCTGCCTGGCGCCAAGGTCACGGAGGAAATTGCCAAAGCACGCGGCGTTCCTGTCGGTCAGGACTGTAACTCGCCTGCAACCCACAGTGCGTTCAACACACCCGTGGAACTGCTTGAATTCGTTGCCCATCTGCGCGAGCTTTCTGGCGGCAAACCAGTAGGCTTCAAGATTTGCATCGGCCACCCATGGGAGTGGTTTGCCATTGCCAAGGCGATGCTCAAGACTGGTATCAAGCCCGACTTCATCGTGGTCGACGGCGCCGAAGGTGGCACTGGTGCCGCACCAGTCGAACTCGTCAACCACGTCGGCACACCATTGCGAGAAGCGATCCGGTTGGTTCACAACACACTGGTCGGGTTGAACCTGCGTGATGAAATCAAGATTGGTGCTTCGGGCAAGATCATCTCGGCCTTTGATATGGCCAGAATCATGGCGCTGGGCGCGGACTGGTGCAATAGCGCCAGGGCTTTCATGTTTGCTGTCGGTTGCATCCAAGCGCAGTCTTGCCATACCGGACGCTGCCCGACAGGCGTGGCCACCCAGGATCCGATCCGCCAGCGTGCGCTGGTGGTCGAAGACAAGGCGCCTCGTGTGGCCAATTTCCACCGCAACACGCTAGCCGCGCTAGGCGAACTGGTCGGTACCGCCGGGCTGCAGCATCCCAGCGACCTCAGGGTGCACCACATTGCCTGCCGTATCAGCCCAAGCTATGTCACCCTCTACTCCACCTTGTTCCCAGAAATGGAACCAGGACAACTCTTGCGTGAAGAGCTCACCACCCGGGTTTTCAAGTTTGGCTGGCCGCTGGCTGACCCGGACAGTTTCAAGCCCAGGGAGGCTCTGCCTGAAGTCCTGGAAAAATTTCGACGACAATCCTCTGACAACCCATCTCTGGGTGGACTCGGCGATGGGTTTACGCCTATCGTCTGATAGTTTCTGCAACACTGGAGTTCTTGCGACTTAACCTGCTGGATAAGCTCGTGATTGGCCAAGCCCGTGTTTATTCTGATTGGCGATAGCTTGCATAGTGCTTACCCTCTATGCCAGTCGTTGCCTGGGCGCGATGCTATGCAATCCTTTAATATACTGGTCAGAGAAAAATACTTAGACTGCATCCCGCCCCAGGCAGACCATCCGTAGCGTGGGGTTGGACGCCCCTTAAGAAAAAGCATCCCGGGGAGATTTCATGCAAGACAGCAAGGGTGGATCACCTGAAGAATCACAGACTGCCCGACAGGAAGAAAGCCCATCCTCAAACGCACCGGCCATTTTGGTCGAGGACTATGCCGGCGCCATCATCATGGGTGTGCTTGCTGTCATCACATTTATCAATGTCATCATCCGATACTTCACCAGTCAGTCATTTGCCTGGACTGAGGAAATTTCCATTTTCCTGATGATCCTGCTTACGCTGGTGGGTGCATCGTCTGCATTCGTCAAGAACCACCACATCGCCATTGAATACTTTGCCTTGCGCGCGCGTCCCAAGACCAACCGCGCCTTGATGCAATTCGCCCGATTCATGGGCATGCTCATGTTCGGCTCGCTGGCCATCCTGAGCGCCAGACTTGTGTGGGACGATTTTCGGTTTGACGAAACCACGCCAGCCATTGGCATCCCACAGTGGTGGTACTCAATCTGGATGCCGCTCCTTTCCTTGGTGATTTTTATACGTCTGTCCATCCAGGCATGGCGCGCGGGTAAAGCATCATGATTGGCACAGTACTGTTCGGCGTATTCCTCGTGCTCATGGTTCTGGGCGTGCCTATTGGTGTGGCCATGGGCCTGGCCGCCATCTTGGCCATCGGTTTGGCCAACATGGACGCCATGTGGTTTGGACTGCTTGCCGTGCCACAAAACTTTTATGCCAGTGTTGGCAAGTATCCTCTGCTGGCGTTACCCATGTTCGTGCTTGTGGGCACGATATTCGAACGCTCCGGAGTGGCCGCACGCCTGGTCAACCTGATGATCGCGATCTTCGGGCGCGGCCCAGGCATGCTTCCCATGGTAGCGATCATGGTGGCCATGATGCTGGGCGGCATTTCCGGTTCCGGTCCGGCCACTGCGGCCGCGGTCGGTGGCGTCATGATCGCAGCCATGACCCGCGCTGGTTACAAGCCGGAATTCTCTGCCAGCGTCATCGGTGCGGCTTCTGCCATTGACATCCTGATCCCTCCATCGGTCGCCCTCATCATCTACTCGGTGCTGGTGCCCGGCGCTTCGGTACCTGCCATGTTTGCCGCAGGTCTGTTTCCTGGCATCCTGTTCGGGCTGGGACTGATGGTACCCGCATTCCTGTTGTCGCGTCGCTACCGAATGGGGGTTTCGGAGCACCAGGAGCCCAAGCCACCCCTTGGTAAGAGTTTGCGTGAGGCGGCATGGGGACTTGCTGCTCCGGTGCTTATCCTCGGTGGCATGCGCGCCGGCCTTTTTACGCCGACCGAAGCGGCTGTCGTAGCGGTGTTCTACGGGCTTTTTGTAGGTATGGTCATCTACCGGACCCTGACGCCACGTGACCTGTTGCAGATTTTCATGGAAGCTGCCGAACTATCAGCTGTGATTCTGACCGTAGTCGGCCTGGCTGGAGTCTTTGCCTACTCGCTATCCACACTCGGCCTTATCGATCCGGTGACCTCGGCAATAGTCAACTCCGGGCTTGGTGAAATCGGCATCATTCTGCTGCTGATCGTTTTGCTGATCATTGTCGGCATGTTCCTTGACGGCATTTCGATATTTCTGATTTTTGTGCCGCTACTCATGCCAATTGCACAGCATTTTCAGTGGAACCTGGTCTGGTTCGGTATTTTCCTGACCGTTCTAGTTGCTATCGGGCAGTTCACCCCACCCATGGCTGTCAACCTCATGGTGGCCTGCCGCATTGCCGTTGTTTCGATGGAACGTACGGTCTTCTGGGTCATGTGGTTGCTTCTGGCGGCCTTCATGGTGCTTTTGCTGTTGCTGGTATTTCCGGAAATTGCCACCTGGCTACCCGAGCGGCTGGGTTACTGACCCGACCTGCTATTGCATAAAACTTAACCAACAAGGAGACAGATACATGAAATTCACAACAATTGCCAAACTGGCGGTCGTATCCGCTGCTCTGGCCGTGGCAGGTACCGCCGCAGCCCAAAACTACAAGCAGGAATACCGCCTGTCGCTGGTCGTCGGCACCGCATTTCCCTGGGGTAAAGGTGGTGAAATCTGGGCTGAGAAAGTACGTGAACGCACCAACGGCCGCATCAACATCAAGCTCTATCCCGGCGTATCACTGGTGCAAGGTGACCAGACCCGTGAGTTTTCTGCGTTGCGCCAAGGTGTCATCGACATGGCAGTAGGCTCGACCATCAACTGGTCACCACAGGTCAAGGAACTGAACATCTTCTCGATGCCCTTTCTGACCACCACCTATGCCGGGACCGATGCCATTATCAAGGCCATTGGTGACGACCTCTTCAAGGCCATTGACAGCCGTGGTGTGTTGCCACTGGCCTGGGGTGAGAACGGTTTCAGGCAGTTGAGCAACTCCAAAAAGCCCATCACCATGCCTGATGATCTCAAAGGTATGAAGATTCGCGTCGTAGGTTCGCCTCTCTTTATCGACACTTTCACCGCACTTGGTGCGAACCCGACTCAGATGAGCTGGGCCGATGCCCAACCTGCTCTGGCCAGCGGTGCAGTCGATGGACAGGAAAACCCCTTGTCAATCTTCATCGCCTCGAAGATGCAAACCCTGGGCCAGAAATATGTGACCATGTGGAACTACATGAACGATCCGCTGGTCTTTGCGGTGAACAAGGAGGTCTGGAACTCCTGGACACCTGAAGACCGTGAAATCGTGCGCCAAGCTGCCATTGAGACTGGCAAGGAACAGATTGCCCTGGCCCGCAAAGGCCTGATCGAGCCTGGCGAGCCCCCCATGGTCAAGCAAATCATTGACAGCGGTGTCAGCGTCAACTACCTGGACGATGCCCAGCTTGCTGCATTCAAGAAAGCTGTGGCTCCCGTTTATGAGAAATGGAAAAAGCAGATTGGCGAAGACCTCGTCAAGCGTGCAGAAGACGCTGTAAAGTCTGCCAAATAAGGATATTCCCAGTCTCAACTGGGTAGACGGGAATGGCAGTGGGTGTCATAGACCCACTGCCATTTTAAATGGGACACCCTCCATCGTCTTGGTAACTGCGCCCAAAGGACGGGTTGTGCGATTCTACGGTCTTAGCTTCAATCCTTTGTGCCGCCAGCTGACCCCGGCAGATTCAGGCTGGTTATGAGTGGCGAACGGTAGGCGTGCTCAGCCTGTCGTAGCGCCGAAGGCGTATAGCCAAAAAGTTTCTTGAACGCCAGGCTAAAGTTGCTCAGGTGGCGATAGCCCAGCCTGTCGGCCAGTTCAGAAAGCGCAATATCAGTCTGCTGAATCATCTCATGGGCAAGCGCAAGTCGCTGCTCGCGCATCAGCCTGGCTGCTGGCATACCCGTTTCCCTGACCAGGACATTGTTGATGGTTCTGGTCGAGACCCCAAAGGCCTTGGCCAAGTCGTTCAATGTCACGCACTCCCTGTAATGCTGACGAATGTACTGCTGAACTGACTTCGCATCCAGGGCATGCTTGGAGCGTGGTACCGACTGCTGGAAATGAAGCGTCAGGTTACCCAGAAAGTCAAGTACCCGGGCGTAGGCTCTGAGCTTGCGCACTGCCATCGGCATGCCATCGTCAAGACAATATCGCAATGGGCTGGTAGCAGATCTGCCAAGGTTATGGACCAATGAGGCGCTGCTGGCAAGCCGATCCTTTAATTCTTTGACACTGCTTTTGTCCAGCAGGTCCTCAAGGGCATCCATGCTGACCGCCAGGTGCAGTGACTGTACCTGTACACCGGGCTGTACAGCCACAGTAAAGCAGGTCTCAGTAGAAAGTTTGATGAAGGCATGGTCTTCGGGGATCTCAAGCTGCGTGCCGCTGACATAGTCCTTGCGCAAGACCTTGCCTGCCAGGCAACAATGGATCACCAGCACCGGTCCAGCAAAATCTATCCTTGCTCGACAAAAGTCAACGTGGCCGTCCTGTCCGGTGCTGGCATCGCTGGCAAACTCAATCAATGAATGGTGAAGGACGATGCCATCATGCAACTTGAGGCTGGAAAATCCAGCACGACCATCCTTGATCGGGTATTGATGCCACTCGATATCTGTATCCAGGTACTCTTTGGCTGACACAACCGCAATTGCAGGCTCTGATTTGGCCAGCACATCAATCATGAACGACCTGAACTGAACGTGCATAGATCCTCTTCAATAAGGGGCCAGACCTTCCAACCCCGCCCCACACCAAGAACCCCACCAGCCATGATGAGCATGTCCTTCTGTAGTGGCCCGAGTCGTCAACCCGTACGTTTACAAAAAGTTGCAATTTCACATTAACACTTTGTTCGACGTTTCGGAATACGGGTAAAAACCGGGGGAAATCCTGGGTTGGTCTGTAAAACAGGATTCCGTTTTGCATAAATCAGTGCGGTTTTAAGAATGTTTACTAAATTATTTTTTAGTAAATCAACTATTTCTTCTACTGAAACAGGCATTTGTTCAGTTCAGTAAAACCACTGATTCAAGCATTGTTTATGTTGCAATGCAGCATTTTAAGATGACATTTGCCGAAACAGGAGAGGCGTCGCCAATAAATTTGTTTCAAATTGAAAACACGAATGACACACGAACCTGCGCAGGATCCCAGGCACCCGTTGCGCCGGCCACATCATGATTAATGCTGCGCAAGGAGGAAGCCTCCTTCATGCTAGACATTGGCCGAACTCAATAGTTCCCAACTGTTTCCGTTTTGCATAAGTCAGTTCTCAAAAACCGGAACATCCTAAAATTCCTTTTAGGAACTTTTTGACATGGGCATCAGGTGCTCATGAGATGTCTGACAAAACACGTTGCCTCTGAATCAAAAGCCTGGATTGCCGGTTTGTAACCCATGCGTTGCAACATCGTCACCATTCGTGCGTTTCCGGGCAAAACGTTGCCATAGAGCACCTGGATACCACTTGCACGGGCATGCATTTCCAGAACCCTGAGCAATGACTTGCCTAGGCGAAGTCCTTGCCAGGAGTCGGCGACCAGGATGACGAACTCGGCTGCCAGACCACTGCCATCGACTTCATAACGGGCATTGCCGGCAATGATCTCTTCTTGCTGCCCGGGAAACACGGCCACGTAGTGGACCCGTCTGCTGAAGTCGACCGTGCAAAGTGCACGCAGCCTCCTTTGGCCGACCTCACCCAGATCATGACGCCCGAATCGGAAATAGATGGTGCTCTCGGAGATGCCCCCAAGAAACTTGCGCAGCCCACCCACATCCCGGGCTGCAACAGGCCGCAACTGGAACCTACCCTTGCCCGTTATCAGTTCTGCACGGATACAGGCCGCATGGTTGCGCTGGATCGCTTTTCCTTGACCGGGATTTGGCACATGTTCACCTAGCCTCTGAAAATGAAGTAAACCGCACCTAGCAGACAAAGCCCTGCCCACAGGTAATCGGTTTTGAATGGCTCGCCCATGTAGAACATGGAAAACGGCACAAACACTGCCAGGGTGATGACTTCCTGAGTGATCTTGAGCTGCGCCAGGCTGAAACTCTGATATCCGATGCGGTTAGCTGGCACCTGCAGCATGTATTCGAAAAGTGCGATGCCCCAACTCAGTATTGCAGCCACCCACCAAGGCTTGTCACTCAGGTTACGCAGATGTGCGTACCATGCAAAAGTCATGAACACATTGGACATGACCAGCAGCCCGACAAAGAGTGCAGGTCCGGAAAAAATCCCTGGCATGGTTTCCTCAACAACAGATGAGAAGTCTCACCGACTGCTTTTATCTGACAGATCAGACCACAGTTAAGACGGTCGCTCTGTGTCTGCACGCACAAAGAGCCGACCAGTGGTCGGCTCTTCATCAGAAGCCTCAATTGACAAAACACGGAACAAGATGCAGATCCAACCATGTCTGATCAGGATCTGACTCACAAGACGCGCTTGTCGTTCAGGCCGCGGTTACTTGCTGTTGCGCTGGGAAATGGCACCGGCTGCAGCACCTGCTGCGGCACCGACCAAGCCACCGACCACGGCATCACCGCCAGCAATGGCTGAAATACCAGCGCCAGCGGCTGCACCAATGGCGCCACCGGAGACCGTTGCTTGTTGCTGCTTGCTCATGTTCGTGCAGCCGGCAAAGACCAAGGGTGCACAAACCGCCAGGATTAGTGTTAGCTTTTTCATAGGATCCCTTTTCTAAAATCATTCAGGTTCTATTGCGCGCTCACTCAATAGACTGGCTCGCAAACTCAGCATAACACGGACTGGCATGTCCAATGCCATGACCCGGTTCAGGCCGATTTCTCCGTAACCTGAAGCAAGGACACCTCGTCCTTGTCCATGATTTTACGACGCCTGCTACCAGTATCGGGATCCACCTGCCACAAATACCCCGTGACAGCGCTAATCAGCAATACGCCATTGTCCAGCCATGCCTTGCAGGCGCCTGGGACAGAGAACTTGCGGGTGATGTGCGTGTTGACGCTCCTCAGGTACACGCACTCTTCATCTGGGTCAAGTTTGTCAATGATCCATTTCATGGCTGTGATGGTATCCAAAAGTATTTCAGGCAACAGCAACTTTTTCTTAAACCGTAACCATGCAATGCTTAACTCGTTGCATTCTGGAGACATCGCATTCCAATTTTGTGAGGTTGCGTTGGTAACGCCTTTCTATACAATCCATATTGCCTTGTCGGGTAAGTCAGCATGAGCTGACACAAACCAATTGGTTCATGGATCCTCCTGCACCTGCACACACATGATCAAGCACCTCGACCACCTTGTCCTTACGACCCGCAACCTGGACCAATGCCTGGACTTCTACACCCGGGTGCTGGGCATGAAACACGAGACTTTCCTTGCAGGCACGCCGCCTGCCCACAGGTCGGCACTGCGCTTTGGTAACCAGAAAATCAATATCCATGTTTCTGGCGCCGAGTTCGAGCCCAAGGCACAGTACCCGACCCCAGGATCCCTGGATCTGTGCTTCATGCTCGACATACCGCTTGAGCAGATGGTTGAGCACCTGAAAGCACAAAACTGGCCGATAATGCTGGGTCCAGTGCCAAGGACAAGCGCCACATGCAAGATCCGCTCGGTTTACGTCCGTGATCCGGACCAGAACTTGATCGAGTTGTGTGAGCCAGCTAAGGACTAGGATTGTTGGCCCCATCGGCAAGCACTTCCATGAAGTGGCCTTTAGCGCTACAAGAATGTCTGTTGTCCTACCGAGTTTTATTGATTAATGACTGGGCAGCCTGCCGCCAGCGCCCGCCTTCTTGCCTCTTGTGACACCTTTGCATGGCCTTTGATACCCATCGATTCCGCGTAGTCAGCCTGATCGGGCTAGCCCAGATTGTTGCCAGCGCTTCCTCCCAATACCTTCCCGCTGTCATTGCCAAGCCAGGTGGCCAGGAACTTGGTATTTCCCCCACCGTATTTTTTGTGGGGGTTTCACTGGCACTGGTCACCTCAGCCCTGGTTGGGCCAACGGTTGGCAGGATGGTTGACAAGTTCGGTGGCAAACCCACGCTCATGGTGTCCAACCTCCTCTACGCTCTGGGTCTGGTACTGCTGTCCATGTCCGATGGCATCACCATGATCATGCTGTCTTACCTGGTCCTGGGCTGTGCTCTGGCCAGTGGTCAGTTCGAGGCGGCATTTGCAACACTGGTGATGATTTTTGGCAAGCAGGCGCGAAACCCGATCACAGGGGTCACCCTGTTTGCCGGGTTTGCCAGCTTTGTGGGCTGGAACGTATCGGTGCGCATCCTTGAAATATGGGGCTGGCAAGGCGTGTGCCTCTTCTGGGCTGGGGTCCATCTCTTCTTCGCCCTTCCTCTGCATATCCTGATTCCTGCCAGAAAGGCTCAGGAACCAGAACCCATTGCCAAACCTGCTACTACCCCGTCCAGGCCTACGCTCAGTGAAGAAAAACCCAAACATCGCCGCAAGGCCGAGAGTCAGTCCAACCGTACCAAGGCGATACTTCTTGCCTATGTGTTTGCCGCCAATGCCTTTGTCGGCATGGGTCTCATGATGCACCTGCCAGGTCTTCTGCAGGTGTTTGGCGTGGGGCTCGCTGCATCATTTACCATCGGTTCCCTCGTGGGTCCAGCGCAGGTGCTCGGCCGCCTTGGTGACTTCTTTTTCATGCGCAAATGGCACCCGCTTGTCGGCACCCGGTTTGCAGCCATGACCCATCCTGTTGGCGCAGCCCTCATGTTGCTCTTCGGAACACCCTTTGCGGCTGCTTTCGTTGTACTGCATGGCACCGGCAACGGTATTCTCATCATGTCCCGGGGTACGCTGCCACTGGCAATCTTTGGTACACAAGGCTATGGCAGGCTGCAAGGCTGGCTGATGCTTCCAGCCAAACTGGCCCAAGCCGGCGCACCGTTCCTCTTCGGGCTGGCACTGACCCACTGGGGTACAGGTACGCTCTGGATGACAGGGTTCTTTGGTTTGACCACACTGGGAGCTCTGTGCCTGATTCGTCGTGATGAATCCTAGGGTTAACACCAATATCTCCTTGCCAGCCTTATGGGCTGACCAACCGAACTTAACGAAACCAGTAGAATCAAACTTAGATTGGATGATGACCCTGCTCTGCAGGTGATGAATCCTGGCTGCATGCGCTTGTCAAACAAGTGCCGGTGCAATCATGGACTTCATCTGCACAGCCCGGTCTTTCAAGGAGTTGTATTGATGAAAGTCCTTCGCTACACCCTCTTTGGTCTACTCGGTCTGGTGCTGATCCTGGTCGTGGTAGCGGCCGTATTTGTCATGACCTTCGACCCGCGCCAGTACAAGACAGAGATTGAGGCCCTGGTCAAGAAGCAGACCGGACGCACACTGGTGCTGTCAGACGACATGCAGATGTCCCTCTTTCCCAACCTGGGAATCAAGGTGGGGCCCACCACATTGACCGACAAGGATCAGAAGACGACCTTCATCAGCTTCGAGTCAGCCCAGGTCTCGGTAGCGGTCATGCCGCTGCTGAAAAAAGAGGTGCTGATCGATGGCATTTATTTATCAGGTCTGAGGGCCAACCTGGTACGCGACAAGCAGGGCAAGTTCAACTTCTCTGACCTCCTTGAAAAACAGCCCCCCACCGATGCACCCAAAGAGGTGGAAATCAAGGGTGACGATGGTGAAGCCGCCAGCATCGTGTTTGATGTCGGTGGCGTAGAACTGAAGCAAGCCACCATCACATATCTCGACCAGGCCACCGACCAACGTTTTGATATCCAGTCGCTGAACCTCAAAACAGGTCAACTTGCCCTGCAATCATCGGGCGAGCTCACCCTCTCAGGTCATGTCATTGCCCCATCGTTGCCCGTGGATGCCAATGTCGACCTCAAAGGCATCTACAAGGTTGACGTTCCTGCAGCCAAGTATGCACTTGATGGCCTGGCTTTGGCTGTCAACGGCCATGCATTCCATATCCAGAACCTCACCTTCAATGCCAAGACTTCAATTGATGCTGACCTGAATGCAGTGAAGTTTGACCTGAAGAACATTGAAGTTGATGCCACTTCCAAAGCTCTCTTCAAAGCCAGCCTGCGCTCTGCCGGACTGGCCTGGGCACAGGACAAGTTCAGCGCCAAGGACATCAATCTTTCGGCCAACATGGAACAGCCACGCCAGAAGTATGGCTTGCAACTGCAAATCCCCGAAGCCAAGGGTTCGGCAAGCAATGTCGAGATTGCCAGCTTCACCAGCACCATTCAGGCGGACATGCCTGATGTGCTGGGCACAGCCATCAAGGTACCTGTAAGTGGCAACCTGAAGGCTGACCTTGTCAAACAGAATGCCAAAGCCAATATCGCCGCAAAGTTCGACGACAGCAACATCACTGCAGCACTGGAACTGCCACGATTCAGTCCCGCGGCCTACCGGGCTGACATCAAAGTCGACCAGATCGATCTTGACCGTTATCTTGCCAAGCCTGCAGCTCAAGGTGATACTGCTGCCAAGTCTGAAAGTAACAACAAGCCGGCAACACCAGCCAAAGATACTGCCATCGACCTTTCAGCGATCAATGGACTGGATCTGCAGGCCAAGATTGCCATCGGCAAGCTCAAAGCCTATGGAGTTGCTTTGACTCAGGTTGCTGCTGACATCAAGGCACAGAATGGCCAGCTGCGGTTTGGACCACACTCGGCCAATCTTGCTGGTGGCAGCATCAAGGGCGACATCAACATCAACGCCAAGAACAACCAGTTCGCCGTTGTTGAGTCGGTCAGCCAGGTTGCACTTGGACAGTTGCTCACTGATCTTGGCTACAGCACCCGCCTTGAAGGCAAGGGCAATGTCGACATCAACATCAAGACTCAGGGCAAGCTGGTCTCACAGTTGAAGCAAAATCTCAATGGCGACGTCAAGCTCAAGGTAACTGATGGTGCCATCCGCGGCGTAGACATTGCACGGCTTCTCAGAAGCATCCAGGGCATCATTGCCAACGGTCAGTTGCCGACATTCTCAGAAGACGACAAAACCGTCTTTAGCGAATTGAGTGCCACGGTCAACATCAAGCAAGGCGTTGCCAGCAACAACGACCTGAACATGAAGGCACCTCTGTTCAGGGTCCAGGGTCAAGGCGACGTCAACCTGGTCACTGAACAGGTGAACTACCTGGCCAAGCTGGCCGTGGTTGAAACATCACAAGGCCAGGGCGGACCCGAGCTTGATGCACTTAAAGGCGTCACCATCCCGGTGCGTCTGGTTGGAACATTGAGCAACATCGGCTACCAGCTTGACATCCCGCTTATTGCTGCCGAGATTGCCAAATCCAAGGTTGGACAGGACCTGGGTAAGAAAATCGAGGAAGCGGTCGGCAAGGATACTGTCGAGAAAGTCGAAAAACTGCTTGGCCCCGACCTTGGCAACAAGCTCAAAGGCCTGTTTGGCAGATAACAACCCCAAACAAAAGACCAACAGGCTGCAGGCAACGTGACAACGGCTGATCCTGCAGCTTGTTTTTTACTTCGATAGGCAGCAAGCCATGCCGTTCAAGGCATGTAAAGGGATAGTGCGCGCGACATAGCCATCTTTGGCTTTCAAAATGGTGTTACCGACTACCCGATGTACTGGCGCACGATGGAGATTGGTGTGCAGCCGAAGCTTCAACCGAGGTAGGACAGCGAAGCCACAGGACGCCTTTCCAGTCGCGATTCTGGATGTCTGGGCGTTGCCTATCGAAGTCGATCAGCGATGCAAGCTGGTCTGAATTTGTGCGGTAACTGCAATACAAGGCCCGCTGGTACGGGCGTGAATTGATAGGCATCGACAGGTGGTATCCATCGTCAAAGCGTTGCTCGGATTGTGGATACACCATGCCAAAGATGCCGCTCAGCGTGCGTGAGTGGGTATGTCCGGAATGTGGATCAGTGCACGACCGTGACATAAACGCCGCGCGCAATGTTTTGGCCGCTGGACTGGTGGTGTCAGCCCATGGAGAAGCTGTACATCCAGTGTGCATGTCAGTGCACACTGGTTGGTTTCTGTGAAGTGGGAATCCCCGCCATTCATTGCAGGAAGGATGTCAACGCCATCCCTTAAGATCGTGAGGCTGTAGAAAATGTCTGCAAACGCTTATATCTGTGCGATCTCAAATGTCCGGTCATGAATGTTGGACAACAGATCATCAGCACGAAACCCATGCATGACCGCCACAAGTCTACAGCATGAGCTCCTTTCTCGTTACTTCAAGACTGTTTCCCAGGTCCAGGATGGTCTGAGACTTTAGCCGTGCAGTTTCACAAATCAATGCTTCCACTGGCAGCCACCCAAGAAAAAACCTGAGCCGGATATTCTCCAGACTCAGGTCTTTCATCAACTTTTGTTCCGGCATTCACATGCCGGTTTGCACATTCAGTTGCAACCCAGGGCTCAATCCACTTTCATCCGTGGGTAAGAGACTCCAGCCGACCAAACCCAGGGCTGCAACTGCGTTAAGTGCCCGGTTGATTAACGCAGCAGGCTCAGGACACCTTGTGGAACCTGGTTAGCTTGAGCCAGAACCGACTGGCCAGCCTGTTGCAGGATCTGGGCACGTGTCATGTTCGACACCTCAGCTGCATAGTCAGCGTCTTCGATACGCGAACGAGCTGCCGACAAGTTGGTCACTGTGTTGGTCAGGTTAGCAATGGTCGACTCGAAACGGTTCTGGATAGCACCGAGGTGGCTACGCAGATCGTCAACTTGTTGCAATGCGCTGTCCAGAGCAGCCAGCGGATTCTTCGTAGCTTCCACTGCTTCATCTGCATCTTCGGTCAAGTTGGTAACCTGAGCACCGAGTGTAATGCCTGTGATTGAAGGAGCAGTAGCGGGATTACCACCGGCTGCATCAGCACCAGGCGCAACTGTTACGTTTGCAGCATAGTATGTGGTTGCATCACCATTTTCATTCTTGATGTATGCCTTACCATCTTCAGCAACAAACAAGGAGTTTGTTCCTTCTGGTGCGGCGTCTCCCAACAAAGCGTCTACGTCAGTAGGCACAGCGACTTGGGTAGAAGCTGCACCAGTTGCCGGAGCAGCAGCAAAAGTATATGTGGTGTTACCTGCTTTCAGCTTGCCACCGTTAGCAGCCTCTTCAACGAAGCTTTTTTCAACCACGCTGAAATCGGTAAGACCGAGCTTATCTACATTGATTGCCTTGAGCTTGATGACGATTTTCTCATCATCATTGGCACCAACCTGAATAGAAAGATCGTCACCGTCCTTACCAAGGATGTACTTGCCGTTGAATTGTGTTTCTTTGGAAACACGGTCAATCTCTTCCAGACGTTCCTTGATTTCATTCTGGATGGACTGCAGGTCTGAGTCCGAGTTTGAACCGTTAGCAGCCTGAACGGTCAGTTCGCGAATACGCTGCAGGTTGTTGTTGATTTCGTTCAGTGCGCCTTCGGTCGTTTGAGCGATAGAAACGCCGTCGTTGGCGTTACGAGCAGCTTGTGTCAGACCTTTGATGTTGGCGGTGAAGCGGTTAGCAATCGCTTGACCAGCAGCGTCGTCTTTGGCGCTGTTGATACGCAGACCCGAAGACAAACGCTCAATGGCTGTGCCAAGAGCAGAAGCCGAACGGTTCAGGTTTGCTTGCGAGGTCAGGGCAAGAACGTTGGTGTTGATGACTGCCATGATATAACTCCGTTATGAACTAACTAAGTGATGGTGCCAGTCGGTTTTCTGTTCGTCCTGCACCATTGCACTTGATTACGGCACGCGGCGGAATTTTTTTAGCCCTGTAGAAAAAAATTTATAAAAACCCGTCTTTTTTCATTTCGCTGCGAATGCGGGCAATGGCCTGAGTACGCAGCTGACACACTCGCCCCTGGCTCACATCCAGCACCATGGCGATCTCTTTGTAATTGAGATCCTGCTCATAGTGCAGCGACAGCACAAGCTTCTCACGCTCTGGCAATGCATCAATATATTTGCTGAGAGCTTTCTGGAACTCCACCTTCTGCAAAAGCTCTTCAGGCGTATCGTTATCATCTGGCAAGCTTTCAACACTCTGCTGGTGGGTATCCTCATCGTCTTTGCCATCACCCATGAACACGATCTGGACGCCCTGCGCCTTGTCCAGAAGCGCGGCATATTCTTCTGAGTCCAAACCAAGGTGCTGTGCAATTTCGTTTTCGCTTGGAGCCCTACCGTTACGGATACGTAGTTCTTCGATGGCCTTTTCTATTTTCTTGGAAGCATCTCTGACTGAACGCGGCAACCAGTCAGAGCGACGCAGCTCATCATTAATGGCTCCAGTGATGCATGTAGTTGCGTACGTTGTGAACTGAGCGCCTACCTGCTCCTTATACCTTCGCGCCGCTTCCATGAGGCCCATCATTCCAGCCTGGATCAGATCATCAAGCTCAATGTTCGCCGGAAGCCTTGAGACCATCTTGTACGCAATCTTTCGTACAAGCGGTGCATGCTCGGAAATCAGGCTTTCGACATGTGAGGGTTGGGTCATTGTCAGCACTTACTTTCTTTCCTGTGTATTGGAGCTTGAAGAACACAGCAAGGCTCGGTATTGCTTCCAGTCATAAATAAGCTATTTTAGCTGTATGATTAAACTATAATTATTAGGATAGAATTTAACCTATCCTGACCCTGCCGGCAAAGAGAAATTTGAATTGCCACAGGAATTCACTAGGGATATGGCTTTCTCTGTGAATTTCAGAGGCAGGGGAGCGGTTCTTGTTTTTGCAAAAACCGCTTCCAACCGTTGGTCCTGTAATTAAAGAATCTGCAAAACCTGCCGTTAATCCGGAAGACGATTCTGTCCGTAGGCCTTTGCGGGTGGGACAGGAGGCTATACATCAGTCCGAGCTGCCATGGAATTCTTACCGAGCAGCCACGGTGATAAAACACCTGGAGTGTCAGACAACATGAGCGTTTCATCGATTGGCGTTGGTTCAGGTTTGCCACTGGCAACATTGCTGGACAACCTGCGCATCAACAAGGAAGCACAGCTTACCTCAATCACCAGCAGGCAGAAAAAGGCCGAATCAAGGGTCTCTGCCTATGGCCAGCTCAAAAGCGACCTGGAGAGCTTCTCCAAGGCTGCAACAGCCCTGAATGAAAAGTCTCTTGATGCTGTCAAGGCAACCGTCACGGGTGAAGATTTCACAGCAACGGCAAGCGCCGGCGCAGTTGCCGCCAATTACAACATTTCTGTCGTAGCCATGGCCAAAGCGCAATCGCTGGTCATGCAAGGCGCAACATCTCGTACAGAAAACATTGGGACTGGCGGTGTCATTACCTTCAAGATCAACGGTGAAGATAAACAGCTTGATCTGACAGGCAAAGGGACTTCACTTGAAGCCATTGTCAAAGCCATCAACGCTGACAAGGAACTCGGCTTTAGCGCCAGTATCATCAACAACGGCAGCACTTCGCCCTACCAGTTGGTGCTGACTGCCAAGACCACAGGCACCGAGGCTTCAATCACGGAAATCACAGTCGATGGCAATGAAGAACTGAACGATCTGCTCAAGTTTGGCGTTGCCGGATCAACCGTTCATGAAAATCCCGCAAGCAATGCTGAAGTTGTGATCAACGGCATCACGGTGACTTCTCAGACCAACACGCTGAAAGATACCATTGATGGTGTCACCATCACCTTAACTGGCGAAAGCGGCAAGCCAGGTTCGCTGACAGTTGAGCAAGACTCTGATTCCATCGTCTCGACCATTGAGAGCTTTGTCAACAGTTACAACAACATTCAGAAGCGGATCAAGCAGCTTACGTCTTACAACATTGAGACACAGTCTGGCGCTGCGCTGGTCGGAGACTCCATCGCAAGGTCTATTCAGACCCGCCTTTCCGGTGTACTGAACACCCCGGTTCAGGGTGGTGCATTTACGACGCTGTCGCAAATTGGCATCAAGACAGGATCTGATGGCTTATTGACCATTGACAAGACCAAACTCACTGAAGCGGTCACCGGCAACATTGAAGATGTCAAGAATCTGTTCCAGAGTGAAAAAGGCATTGCCAATCTCAGTATTGAAATGGCAAAGGTCTTTACCGACAGTTCTGAAGGCATCCTCACCAAGACCACTGAAAGCGTCAACAAGTCCATCAAGCTCATCAAGGATGAGTATGATCGTGCAACACAACGCATTGACGCTGAAATGGAAACACTGCGCAAGCAGTACTCTGCCCTTGACAGCCTGATTGCACAGATGAACAGCCTCAGTTCCCAGCTGTCGCAACAGTTGAGTGCCTTGGCCAACATGAATTCGTCCTCGAAGAAATGACATATTCCGCCCTCCCCCGACGTAACCCTATGTCAGGCAGCAAATCACAGAAGTTTGCGGCCTCATATGCACAAGTTGGCCTTGAGACACAAGTGCTCAGTGCGACGCCAGAAAAGCTCATTGCACTGCTTCTGGCTGGAGCACGTGCATCCATCGCCAAGGCCAAGCTTCATATGCAAGCGGGCAAAACGCCTGAAAAGGCTGCCGCGATCGGCAAGGCCATCGACATTGTCGGGTCTGGCCTGCGTGCAGCGGTTGACGAATCCACTGGTGAGGTTGCCAAGCATCTCATGGCAACCTATGACCTGGTGACATACCACCTGCTGCAAGCCAACCTGAAAAATGATGCCAAACACCTGGATATCGCCGATGGCATGCTTGCTGATGTGGAAAGTGCCTGGCTGGAAGTCACCCAGTTGTCTTCTTGAAGGCATCAGACATGGACGCTCCCGAAAACGTTGCTTCGGCTCACACCCTTGATGCTGCAGGTGCGCCATACCTGAAGCTCAAGGAGATCTCCGATAGCATGCGTGATGCAGCCTTGTGTGGCAACTGGGATGAGTTCATCGAGCTTGGCAAAACCTATACCGAAGCGTTCAGTGCGGTCTCAGCCGCAGCCCATGAAAAGGATCTGAGCGATGATGTCCGGCACGCCCGGGCTCGGGTTCTCATCCACATCCTTGACAATGACACGCTGATCAGGGAACTGGTCACACCTGAGCTCACCCGGGTATCGGCCATGCTCAGCCGCGCAAACAGGAATCGCACGGCGATCAAAGCCTACTATGAACAGAATGTAGCTTCCGTTTCGTCATGACGCGACCCATTGACACCATCAGACTGTCTCGAGCAGATACTCTGCTTGGTGCCACGGTCTCGCAACAGACAAGCATCGATAAGCGCAAGGTTCCCCAGGGCTTGCTGGCCACATCCAAGCCTGGAGCACCAAGTCACGTCGAATCAGCCACGCAAAAGCCCAAGCCAACACACGAACAGGCCCTGGATCAAGCCTCTCAAACCTTGCGCCAGGCCAACCGCAAACCGGGTTCAGATGTACGTTCTGTCAACAACACCCGCAGCGCAATCAACAGCCCATACTCCAGCCACCAGGCAGGGGCAGAACCTGCACGCTCAGCCCAGCCTGTGCTGACTGCAGCAGGCAAATTGTTGCAACGTGTGCTGACCCAATATCCGGAAGGTGCAGGACCGATCAAGGGCGACAAACCTTTGTTTGTCAGTGCCGTCATGCTTTTGCGTGCCAATGCGCTGGCCCGATCAGGCGTACATGCGCAGGAGCCCCCATCAGACAGCGCCTCAGGCAAAAGCGGTACTGCCATGGCAAACAGCACCACAGTACCAACGCCAACGACAGCCTCTGGCCAAACAGCATCTTCTGCGCTTTCCACAGCGTTGATGCAAGTGCTGCAAAGCGCCATCACACAATCGGGTCTTTTCTACGAAGCCCAGGTAGCCCGGGCGCTGTTGGGCAACCGCATTGAAGACCTGGATTTGCTGCGTGAACAGCCCCAGTCAGTCGCGAACCGACCAGAGCCTGAGGAAGAAACTTCCTGGTGGCAAGCGCTCAAAGGTAAGGAAGAATCCGAAAAGCCTGAAGAACGGTTCCATGCCACTGTCCGCAGGCAAATTGAAGTCCTGAACTCCCATACCATTCAGTGGCAGGGACAGCCTTGGCCACAATCCAACATGAACTGGGTGATCCATCCTGCATGGGTGCAAAGCGACAACCCATGGTCGGATGATCATGGACAACCAGAACGCGAGTCATCCGAAAACAAATCGGAGCAGGCTCTCAGGCCCTGGTGCAGCACCCTGTCGCTGCAGTTGCCCACGCTAGGCACAGTCAAGGTTCATCTCTGGATACTGGGGCAACAAGCCAAGATTCAGATCGAAACCCAAAGCCACCGTGAAACACTGGACGCACACCTGGGAGTGCTCAATGAAAGGCTTGGACAGGCTGGAATCCAGGCATTGTCATTACAGACCTCATCGGTAAACAATGACGTCAACAGTCCGGACAGCGGCAATCAGTCTGGAACGGGTCTGGGCAAAGGAGATGTCTAGTCATGTCCCGAGACAACCCACTCTTTCGTTCTGCCAGTGACAGTCTGGTCCGCAGGGAAGCCGTCGCCTTGCGCACCCCACCCGGAAAGGAAACGCCTGAGGTTGTGGCCAAAGGCTATGGCACAGTGGCACACAACATCATTGATCAGGCCAGAGAACATGGCATCTACATTCACGAGTCGCCAGAACTTGTTGAAATGCTGATGAAAGTCGACCTGGATGCAGAAATTCCCCCAGCACTCTATGCCGTAGTCGCAGAATTGCTTGCCTGGCTTTACGGTATCGAAAGCAGGATCACTCAGGATAATCCCACAACCAACTCCTGACATCTCTGCACAATACGAACAGGAGACTGAGTCCAGCGGCAAATAACAAAACTGACAGCACTGTCCTTGAGGCTAGAAGACCACAGGCCGACAGTATCTGCCTGTGATCAATACCTCAGATCGGCATGCTGGCAATGGTCTGATAGGCCTGGACCAGTTTGTTCCTGACCTGGACAGCTGACTGGAATCCGATGTTGGCTTTTTGCAGCTCGATCATGACATCGGAAAGATGCACATCCTTGTTGCCGAGAATGAAATCCTGCTGCATGCGACGGGCATTCATTTCAGCCCCCGAGACGCTTTGCAATGCCTTTTGCAATTCCACGGCAAAGCCGCCTTGCGCAACTACGGGCTTGCTGTCCTGAACACCTGCTGCGGCGGCCAACTGGCGCATCTGCACCAGCACACTTTCAATGGAAGATACCGAAGACATAGATTGGATGAGGTTGAAAATAATGGCAACGTAACCGGTAAGATGAGGTCCGGAAAAAATGCACGGGACAATTTTGTTTTTATAGCGTTAAAATTCTAACTGTTTTAATACTATTGATCAACCAAATTTGTGCAGATTGGTTTATGATTTGTCCTGGATCAAGAGAATTTTCTGTTTCAAACATGGTTAAGCATATATTTAAATTCTAGCTGTACAATACATTCAAAACATTTAAATAAAGTGACGATCGGCAGTTACTAGCTCCTACCCAACAGCTCATCACTCTCTTCCATGTACAAGCACATGAACCTCAGCCCCGCACACGGGACCTACTTCCCTGAAGGAGCAGCACTGTGAGCCAGCTGGAAAAACTCACAAGCAAGTTTCCTTTTCTGGAGAAGGTGCTCAAGCTGCCCATGCCTGCGCTCATCGGTGGGGCCGCAGCCATAATTGCAGTGGTGGTTGTGAGCATCATCTGGCTGGGCACGCCCAACTACAAGGTTCTCTTCTCCAACATTTCTGACCAGGACGGCGGTGCTATCATCTCCGAGTTGGTCAAGATGAACGTTCCCTACCAGCTTTCGGATAATGGGCGTGCCATCTTGGTGCCAGCTGACAGCGTGCATCAGACTCGCATGATGCTCGCGGAAAAAGGTCTGCCCAACAGTGGCAACGTGGGCTTTGAACTGATGAAAGAGACTCAGTTCGGTGCCAGCCAATTTGCCGAACAGGTCACCTACCAGCGTGCTGTCGAAGGTGAACTTGCCCAGTCCATTCAATCACTCTACTCCGTTCAGGCCGCCCGAGTTCACCTGGCCATTCCCAAGGAAACCTTGTTTGTTCGTGACCAGAAGCCACCGACCGCTTCGGTCCTGCTGACACTGGCACCTGGCCGCACGCTCAGCGACGGTCAGGTCAATGCCATTGCATGGCTGGTTGCCTCAAGCGTGCCTGGCTTGACTGTAGAAAACGTCTCCATCGTCGACCAGGCTGGACGGTTACTGTCGAACAAGACCGACTTTGACAATCATCTTGGTCTGACCGATACCCAGATGAAGTACGCGCAGGAGCTTGAATCCCGCACAATTGCACGCGTGATGTCGATCCTGACACCAATTGTCGGCCCGGGCAATGTCCACGCGGAAGTCAACATTGACATCGACTTCGACCAGCGCGAGGAAACTTCCGAAATTTACCGGCCCAACCAGAGTCCGGATCGTGCTGCAGTTCGCAGCGAACAGATCAACGAGAGCTTCCAGCAAGGCGTGCTGCCTGCTGCCGGTGTGCCAGGTGCCCTCTCGAATGAGCCGCCTGCCCCCCCTTCAGCTCCGATTGCCAACCCAATAGCGGGCAAAAACACAGGAACCTCGGGCAAAGAAGAATCCGAAGAGTACAAGGGTCCGAGCAGCAGCCAGAAAAACGCCACCATCAACTACGAAGTTGACCGCACTATCAGCCATGTCAAGCAGTCCACAGGCAAGGTTCGCAAGATCTCGGTTGCCGTGCTTGTGAATTACCGCACTGATGAGGAAGGTGAACTGGTCGAGCTTGATGAACAGACCATCGAGAAGATTCGCTCCCTGACTGAACGTGCCATCGGGTTTTCTGCTGACCGTGGCGACACCATCAGTGTGGCCAACGTTCCGTTTAACAGCTCCACAATCAAGATCCCGGTCTGGAAAGACCCAGTCTACCTGGAGCTTGCTGAAAGGATCCTCCAGTACCTGGCCATCCTGTTGGTGCTGAGCCTGTTCTGGTTCAAGCTGGCCAAGCCACTGCTTACACGCTACGGCATCAACATCAAGCGTACCGAGGACACGGCATCCCCTGCGGCCAAAGAGCCTGACATGAATGAACGCATGGATGCCAAGGAGCTTGCCGTGGAGGCCATGAAGCTGTCCGAAAGGTATGAGCTTGCCATCACCGAAGCTCGCGAGGTGGCCAGGAACGATCCAAGGGCTGCAGCCTTTGTGTTGCGTGAATGGATGAAAAAGGACAAGGAAGTCAGATGATCGAAACCCCCTTGCAACGATGCGCCGTTGTCCTGATGGCCCTGGGTGAAGACCAGGCTGCCGAGGTCATCAAGCACCTGAACAGCGAAGAAGTTCAGGAATTGAGTACCGCCATGGCAACCATCGGGCCTGTGACGCGCAAGGAAATGCTTGAGGTGCTTGAGCAGTTCAGGGAAGAGTCTTCCCAGTTCATGGCTGTGCAGCTTGGCTCGACCGAATACATTACAGAAGTTTTGGTACGTGCCCTGGGTCAGGAGCGTGCCGCCGGCATCATCGAAGACATCATGGATGCCAGCAACACTTCGGTGGGCATAGAGGCGTTAAACGCCATGGATGCGTCCAACATTGCCGAGCTGATTTCCTCCGAACACCCGCAGGTCATCGCCACCATCCTGATCCACCTTGATCGCAACAAGGCAGCCGAGGTGCTCTCGCAGTTGTCCGAGCGTATCCGCGACGATGTGATCATGCGTGTCGCCACCTTCGGAGGCGTGCAGCCTGCCGCCATGAGTGACCTGACTGACACCTTCAATGACATCCTCTCTGGCCAGAGCATGAAGCGTAGCAAGCTCGGTGGAGTGCGCACTGCGGCTGAAATCATCAACGCCATGTCCGGTCAGCAAGAAGAGACGATCCTCTCCAAGATCGCCGAGGTCGACAGCGATCTGGCCCAGCGCATCCGCGAGGACATGTTCACTTTCAACAACATCGCCGATCTTGGCGCAGATGCCACACAGGCCATCTTGCGCGAAGCCACCGACGTCTCCTGGGCTGTTGCCCTCAAGGGCGCAAGCCAGCAAATGGTTGATCACATCATGTCCAACATGTCCAAACGCGCCGCTGAAATGCTGCGCGATGAGCTTGATGGTCTGCCGCCACTGAAAGTGTCCGTGATCGAGAACGAACGCAAGAAAATCCTGGCTGTTGCCCGTGCTCTGGCTGACAAAGGTGAGATTGACTTGACCAACAAGGGTGCAGATGAATACATATAGCCGCCCACTTCCCAGAAAGGTCATTGCCAAGCCTGAAACGATAAAGGCAGAGGTCAAGCCCGTGCTGCCCAAGGCCACACAACTGCGCCTTGCTGCCGCGATGTGGCAAAAGTGGCAGATGCCCAGGCTTGGTGAAGAAACGCCTGAACCGGAAGTAGCCGTTCAGGAGGAGATCGTTGAGGCGCCCCAAGGCCCGACTCCAGAGGAAATCGAACAAGCCCGGCAGGCTGAGCTAAAGCGCGAAATCGATGAGATCAAGCGCAAGGCCTATGAGCAAGCCTATGCCGAAGGGCTTGAGGCTGGCCTGGCTGCTGGCATGAAGCAGGGTTATGCACAGGGCCATGCCGAGGGACAGGTCAAGGCTCAGGAACTGGCCTCGGCACTCACTGCTGAAAGGTTGAATCTGCTTGATACCATGGCCAATCAGGCCAACCAGCAGTTACGTGCACTCGAAGGCAAGATCGCACATGGCATCATCACACTGGCCATCCAGGTGGCCGAACACATCCTTGGTCACGAACTCAGGGAACCGACAGAGGCCACGTTCAACACCATCAAGCGCGTCCTGTCCGAGCATGATGAGCCTGACACCTTGATGACGTTCTGGCTTCATCCGGAGGATCTGGCACAGTTGCGCGAAGAAATCTGCAACCTGCCCGTCCTTTCCAAGATCAGGCTTCTGGCCGATGAGTCTGTCAGCCGTGGTGGCGTGCGTGTTCAGACTCCACACGGCGACATCGACGCGACCCTGCAGGCGCGCTGGAAGTCGGCCATTGGCTCGCTTGGCCACACTGAGACCGTTTCATGAGGATGCCCTGAAATGGTCATGCAGAACAACCCCGTCCCTGAAACAGTCTTTGCCTCACTTGGGCAGAAACTGGACGGGTTGTTTGCGCTTGCTGACAGACGCATCAGGAATGCACCTGGCATGTTCATGACAGGCCGGGTCAAGCGTGCTACAGGCCTTGTGATCGAAGCCACGGGGTTGAAGCTGGCTGTGGGTGAAAGCTGTCGCATCCAGATGGATCAGAATACCTGGATCGAAGCTGAAGTGGTCGGATTTGAAGGCCAGACCTACTATCTCATGCCCCAGGGAGATGTTTCCGGATTGCCGCGCCTGGCCAGAGTGGTTCCTGCCTCGCAAGGTACCCTGCCCTCACTGCAGTTGCCTGAAAGCGCTGAACCTCAACCCGAGGCGCCCGTGCTTGGCAAAACACTGCCTATTGGTTTCGAACTCCTTGGGCGGGTACTGGATGCTCGTGGCGAACCACTGGATGGCGCAGGACCACTGGGCCATCACCTGACCGCATCGCTTGGCGGACATACTATCAACCCCCTGGAGCGCGCGCCGGTCAATACCATCCTGGACGTTGGCGTCAGAGCTATCAACGGCCTTCTGACTGTCGGGCGAGGCCAGCGCATGGGTCTGTTTGCTGGTTCCGGGGTGGGTAAATCCGTGCTTCTGGGAATGATGGCCCGCTACACCCAGGCTGACATCATTGTCGTGGGCCTGATCGGCGAACGTGGTCGTGAAGTACAGGAATTCATAGAACACAACCTCGGACCTGAAGGCTTGAGGCGTTCTGTTGTCGTTGCAGCACCAGCTGATGTCTCACCGCTCTTGCGCCTGCAAGGCGCAGCGTACTGCACCCGCATTGCGGAGTTTTTTAGGGATCAGGGCAAAGATGTGCTACTGATCATGGATTCGCTGACTCGCTATGCCATGGCACAGCGCGAAATCGCGCTTGCCATCGGCGAGCCGCCAGCCACCAAGGGCTATCCACCTTCGGTGTTCGCCAAGCTTCCGGCACTGGTTGAGCGCGCTGGCATGGGTGCAGCCAGAAACGGCCAGCGCGCCGGCTCGATCACGGCGTTCTACACCGTGCTCACCGAAGGTGACGACCAGCAAGATCCGATCGCAGATTCTGCCCGTGCCATTCTGGACGGCCACATTGTCCTTTCTCGCAGTCTGGCCGAATCAGGTCACTACCCTGCCATCGACATTGAGGCTTCGATCTCGCGGGTCATGACAGCGATCACTGAAAAAGACCACCAGCAGAAAGCAACGTTTTTCAAGCAACTGTTTTCCAGCTATCAACGCAACCGCGATCTGGTTGCTGTCGGTGCCTACCGTCAAGGTAGCGACGCAATGATCGATCTGGCGATCCAGAAATATCCGGAACTTGAGCGGTTCCTGCGTCAGGGCATTGATGAACGTGTTCCATTGCCCAATGCCTTGCGCGCGCTTAACGACATTTTTGCCGGTAGAGGTGCACGATGAAAAAGTCTGAATCATTCCAGATGCTCAAAGATCTGGCCAGTGAACAAGAACAAAAAGCGCTTCAGGCCGTGGCCGATGCAAACTCCCGCCTCGACCATGCTGTCAGGCAGCTCAAGATGCTGGAACAGTACCGCCATGAATACCTGCAGAAACTGCAGAACTCCATGGTCGTGGGCACACGATCAAGCATGGCCGCCAACACCCAGCGCTTCATCGACAACATCGATGTCGCCATTGCCAAGCAAAAAAACCAGGTCCGGACCTGCGAGCAGCAAGTCATGCAACAAAAAGAGATCTGGCTGGAGCAACGCAAGAAAACCCGTTCCATGTCCACTTTGCTGGAGCGTGAACATATGCGGGAGCTGAAAAAAGTCGTCCGTAACGAACAAAAGCGCAACGATGAGTTTGCATTGCAAGCCTATCGCCGTGCCAAGACCTTATAAAATGAGACAGCATTGACTACTGCCATGATTCCCATCGTCCAGCCAACCAACATCCAGCAGGAAACCACTGCTTCCATCCGCAGCAGCAACAATACTGCGGATGGACAGGTGTCATTCAGTTCCACACTCGAATCGGCCCGAGAAAAGCAAGACAAACCACTGGATCAAGAAGCCACTGACAGCAAGTCTACAGAGACTGCTGACAAGAAGGTCGCCTCGGAACCGTCATCGAAACCACGTGCCGAAGGTGCAAAGGATGGTCAGGAACAGAGTCAGGACAGTGCTTCAGGCGATGCTCTCGCTGACGACTCAGTGGCCAACCCGGCATCATTCATTGCATCGCCCGTGCCCGCCCCTGCCCCTGAAACCCTCCAGAAAGAACACCTTGCACCCGGTGAATACGATCTGGCTGAGGTATCAACCGATACAAAAGGCTCACTTGCATCCGAGACGGCTCGCAACATCGTGCCGGTCATGCAAAATGACAAGCCAACCGTCGCCAAAGCCAATCTGGCACAGTCTGCCGATCTTCTGCGCCAGAACGTGGAGCAGAACCTGACAAAACCCCAAGGCCAAGCACTTGATGCAGACCAGACCGCTGCAGTTGTTCTTGGCACGACCGTCGAACCAAGGTTTGGCACGGCCATGACATTGCCATCTGGAATGGCACAGATCCCCCGGGTGCGCACGACGGCAGAATCCATCACAAGAAAGGCTGCGGGCGAGAACGAATCCCGCGACCTCACGGATCCCGGTGAGTTCGTCAAGCATCTGAATCAGTCTCTGGCTGTTGCAAACCAGATTCAGTCCAAAAGCACCATGGCGCAACCAGATGTCCGCCAAGATACAGGCATGTTTACAGTAATGGGTTCCACAAGTAACCCACCACAGGCGGTTGACACCGATGCCCTGCGACCCACAGTACAGAGCTACAGCATCAATACGCCCATCAACAGCGAGACCTGGAGCAAGGCGATGGCACAACAGGTCATCCATTTTGCAAGGGCCAGTGGCACTGGTGAGCATGTTGCACAGATGCGGCTGGATCCTCCAGAGCTTGGACCTTTGCATGTCAACCTGCGTATCGATGAGTCAGGGCAGACCCAGGCAGTATTCGCTAGCGCCAATGCACATGTCAGACAAATCCTGGAACAGGCCCTGCCTGACCTGCAACGCAGCATGCAGCAGGCAGGCCTTACACTTGCCGATGCAGGAGTCCATGATCAATCATTCCAGTCGCAAGCAGACGGCCAGAGTAATGGCAAACAAACTGCCGGACCGGGTTTGGCCGAGAACCAGACCTCTGAAAGCAATGAAATCCAGGCAGCACCTGTTGTCAGCAGCCACGACGGGCTGGTTAATACATTTGCTTGATCTGGATCATGCAGTGGCTGAATTTATATTCCTATTTACAGTTAAATTAACATGGCAAAACAGCTAAATTTAGTTCAAAATATATACCTATGGCGTTAAGGCTGCTTTGAGCAAGCAACCTGGGATTCTGGAAACATAAAATTATTTGGAAATACTTTCAGCATGTCCGCAAAAGAATCGAATTTGGGACGGGTCTTCTTCCTGGTGCTCCTGGCTTCTGTAATCAGTGCCGCCGTTGGTGCTGCAGGATTTTGGTATGTGAATCAGACCGGTCTGAGAGTCCCCAGGCCGGGAAAGGACATTGCCCAGAATCCAGAACCACCTCAGATCCCGGTCGTTGCCTTGAAACCGATTTTTCTGGAACTTGATCCGTTTACATTCACCCTGCGCAGCCAAAGTGCCAGCCGGATTCTTTACATCGGCCTTACCGTCCAGCTCAGGGACGAGCCGAGCAAGGAACGCCTGCAACGCTACATGCCAGTTGCACGCAACAGGATTATCACGGAGCTGGGCGACATTCCGCCTGAGGTGCTCAATACACGCGAAACCAAAGATGCCATCCGCAGGGTTGTCGCCCGTGCTCTTGAAGCGCCACTGGGCAAGGAATCCCAGCAACAGCAGATCGAGGACGTACTCATCAACGCTTACGTTGTGCAATAAATGGCCTACGAAAACTTTCTGAACCAGGACGAAGTCGACGACATCCTGGCTACGCTGTCCGGAGAAAAGCCAGAGGATGAAGCCGAAGGCAAGCGTGAGCAAGCTGGCGGTGTCAGGCCTTATGACCTGGGATCGCCAGACCGCGTGGTGCGCCGGCGCATGCATACCCTGGAACTGATCAATGAGCGGTTTGCCAGGCGTATGCGTGCTGTGTTCATGAACTTCATGCGACGCAACGCCGACATTTCGGTCAGACCGATCCAGGTCCTGAAATACTCCGACTTCGAGCGCAACCTGCCAGTGCCAAGCAACCTCAACCTGGTCAAGTTCACGCCGCTGCGTGGCACAGCACTGGTGGTATTCGATCCAACCCTGGTGTTTCTCATCATTGAGAACATGTTCGGTGGCAATGGCCGCAGCAGCACACGGGTCGAAGGACGCGACTTTACCGCAACCGAGCAGCGCATCATCAGGCGGCTACTGGGTATGACCCTGGATGCCTATACCCAGGCCTGGGATGGCATCTACCCCATCGAACACAGCTATATCCGCTCCGAGATGCATACCAAGTTCGCCAGCGTGACCGATCCTCATGAGGTCGTGCTGGTCACGCCGATTCACATTGAGTTCGGAACCCGTGGCGGCCTGTTGAACCTGTGCCTGCCCTACTCGATGATCGAGCCAATCCGTGAGCTCCTTATCAGTCCCTATCAAGATGCCATCGACACAGTCGAGGAGTCCCGCTGGGGACCGAAGCTGAGCTCGGAGTTGCGGTCGGTCAATGTGGAAATGGTGGTTGATCTGACCAAGATCAACCTGACGTTCAAGGATCTCATGAACCTTGAAGTCGGATCGGTAATTCCATTTGACCTGCCCAAGTCCGTGGTGGCACGCATCAACAAGATCCCGATACTGGAGTGTGAATATGGCACAAGCGCCGATGGCAAGCGCTATGCCGTCAGGGTCAAGAACCGCCTGAACTTCGGTGCCCAAGACTTATTGAATGAGAATGCAAGACATGACATCCAAGAACAGTGACAAGCCACAAAAAGCCAAGGCTGCGGCCGACAAAGCCGCCAAGACTGCACAGGAGCAGACCAATGCCGCTGACATTCCTGCCAACCAGGATCCGACACAGGAGCCTTCTGCAGCACAAGAAGACGATGCCATGATCGACTGGGAAGCAGCCATGAAGGAGCAGCTAGGTTCACAGTTTCAACAGACAGAGCAACCTGCTACACCACAAAAGCAGCAAGCCACCCCAGCGGTGTTTGCTCCGCTGGTCTCGGCTGAAACCGTCCAGAGCAGCCTCAATATCGATGCGCTGAAGGACATTCCTGTCCAGATCACCGTAGAACTTGGGCGCACATCCATGACCGTGCGAGAAGTCCTGCAACTTGGCCAGGGTTCAGTCGTTGAACTGGAAAACCTGGCGGGCGAACCGTTGGACATCCTGATCAACGGCCACCTGATCGCCCAGGGTGAGGTGGTCGTCGTCGGTGAGAACTATGGCGTCAGGCTGACCGACATCTCAAGCGTTTCGGATCGCATGAGCCGCTACACCAAAGTCAACTGAGCCACTCTGGACAGTCATGGACGGATATTCCATCTTGCGAATAGTGGCAGCGTTGCTGCTGATGATCGGGCTGATCGCCATTTGCGGATGGTTGGCCAAGCGAGGTGGTCTGGCCAACCGGCTCGGGCAGCAAGCTGGGGTACGCATTGTTTCGCGCCAATCCCTGGGAGCTCGCTCCAGCATTGTCATACTCGATGTTCCTGGCGCCCAGTTGGTTCTGGGTGTCACCCCCTCTTCAATCAACCTGCTGCACAAGATCGACAGCGACAGCCAACAAGGTACTGCTGGTTCTGTGCAGCAAGAACAACACAATGATTTCAGATCTTTGCTTGGCCGCGTCATGGCCAAGCCTGGCACCGACACTACCCAATCGTAGTGCAAGCGCAATTTTCCAAGGCATAAGTCGATGAACCAACAGTCCCGGGGTTTCATCCAGCGTTTGATCCCGTTTTCCCTGGCCACCCTCCTCATTGGGCTGATGCTCTACGCCCCGGAAAGCATGGCACAGGTCGCTGCCATCACCGCGACGCCAAACCCCAATGGCGGGCAGACCTACAGTCTGAGCGTCCAGACGCTCATCCTGCTGACGTCCATGACGTTCCTGCCGGCAATACTGCTGATGATGACAAGCTTTACCCGCATCATCATCGTGTTCGGACTGCTACGGCAGGCTATTGGCACCAACACGGCCCCACCGAACATGGTGCTCATCGGACTGGCGCTGTTCCTGACGTTTTTCATCATGTCACCCGTCATTGATGAAATTCACAGCAAAGCCTACATCCCACTTAACAACGGCGACATCACTTTCGAACAAGCAGTGGATGAAGCATCTAAACCCATGCGCAAGTTCATGCTTGAGCAGACCCGCCAGGCCGACCTGATCATGTTTGCCAACATGGCCGACATCAAGGAAGTTGCTTCACCCGATGATGTACCGATGCGGGTGCTGATCCCTGCCTTTGCCACCAGTGAACTGAAAACAGCATTTCAGATCGGGTTCACGATTTTCATTCCGTTTCTCATCATCGACCTGGTTGTTGCCAGTGTGCTCATGGCTTTGGGGATGATGATGGTGCCCCCGGTCAACATATCCCTGCCCTTTAAGCTCATGCTCTTTGTGCTTGCTGATGGCTGGGGTCTGCTCATGAGTTCGCTGGCCAAGAGCTTCTACCAGTAAGACAGAAAAAGGACGACACATGCAAGCAGAAGCCGTCATGACTATTGCCTACAAGGCAATGCTGCTGACCTTTTCCATGGCAGCGCCAGTGCTGCTGATCACGCTCGCAGTCGGCCTGATCGTGAGTATTTTCCAGGCCGCTACGCAGATCAACGAAATGACCCTGTCATTCATTCCGAAGCTCTTGGCTGTCGGTGTCACGCTGGTTCTGCTTGGCCCATGGATGATCGGGGAAATGGTCGACTACATCAAGGCCCTGTTTGACTCCGTCCCGATGATGGCGTCCTGACGGGCGCACGCTATCGGCCATGCTTTCCTTCACACTTGACCAATGGTACGGCTGGATCGCCACGTTCCTCTGGCCGTTGTTCCGGATTGCCGGCTTCATCATGGTCTGCCCAGTACTGGGCGATGCTTCGATACCGCCCTACGTCAAGGTGGCGCTGGCAGTGCTGATCACAGTCGGCATCATTCCCTCGCTACCAGAAGGCCCTCCAGTCTCGCCAAATTCCTACCAGGCCATTGGCGTCATCATTGAGCAAACCGTCATCGGAATGGCACTGGCCATGACTGTGCGCATCACATTTGCTTGTCTGCGCATGGCAGGAGACCTGATCGGGTTGCAGATGGGTCTGTCATTCGCATCATTTTTTGATCCAGGTGGCGGTGGTGGCTCGACCACGGTCATGTCACGGATTCTGCATACGGTGGCCATATTGCTTTTCATGGCCATCAATGGTCACCTGATACTCATCATGGGGCTGTCCAAGACCTTCGAGATCATTCCCATCGGCCAAACCGGGTTGCCTGGACTCAATGGCATCGGACAGTTGATCGTCTTTAGCGGCCAGATCTTCATCTCTGGAATGCTGATTGCATTGCCCATGTTCTTTGTGCTGTTGACCATCAACCTGTCCATGGGAATTCTGAACCGCACCGCCCAGCAGCTTTCTGTCTTTGCCGTAGGTTTCCCCATCACACTCGGTGTCGGTATCGGCTTGCTCGTCATCGTCCTACCGTCGCTGAGCAACGTACTGGACGAACTGTTCTACCGGGGTATCGCTGCAATGAGCGATGTTGCCAAAGGGTTTGCCACAGCACCCTAAGACAGAGACGGTCAGACTCGGGCAAGCTGCCCGCAGTGAACATGATGCTTGACATCCTCGACCTGATGGCCGGAGATTCCTACGGCGCTCAGGCGCAGGAGCCGTCCCCGAATCGCTTCAATGGTTCCTGCTACTTGCGGCATCACCTTACCGCCTACTTCACAGGCGCACTTTCATCTCCTTATTATTCGCAGATCCCCCAACCCTTTCGGGCCACTGCGTGCTCTACACGCAAAACAAGCCCGGAAAAAATACGCTTGGTTGACCTCTTCGAACCATACGCCTACAGCATCACCCTTGTACTGCAGCATGGTTTTGAACGCACTCCAACCAGCACCCAACACGCTCATGGCTGCTCATGTCCAGGATTGGGTCTTGGCGCTTACGTTGCCTAGTTCGTTGATGGAGTTCCATCCGAAGTTAACCTCGCGCTCACAAGCTTTTTTCATGTGCAGATTGACTGTAATGTGCTTCAAGGGGATTGATTCATGATTCAAGGTTCGACACCTGAAATACTTCAAGCACTCTTTCCAAACAAAGCTGCGCCATCCATATATCCTCACCCTGAAGAAAAAAGGTTTACCGCGTCAGAATAAAAAATGCCTGATGGCACAGAACCATTGTCTGCAACCACCAGGCACTCCAGGGACCGCTATGTCAAAGGCTTGGATCGATACCGTTAGAACGTTTCCCACTCACCTTCGGTAGAGGTACTGTTCTTTTTCAAGGGGCTGACAATCTCATGCTCCTTGGAATCGGACCCAGTCGACGCAGTTTTTTCAGCAGGCTTAGCTAAAGCAGCGTCCTTGTCAGCCTTCCTGGACTTCTTGCTTTCCTTGGCAGGCTGCTGTTCCTGTTCCTCATCGAACTCTTGAGCAGCTGCTGCAGCTTTGGCTGCGGCGGCTTTCTTCTTGGCTGTTGCCAATGCTTTGGAAGAAGCATTGCTTTCCTGCAGATCACCGACTTTGAGCAAGGAGATGGCCTGGTTGACGCGCTCAACCGACGACTTGAGGTAGGAAGCGGTCAATGTCGTTTCCTGGACCAGCAAGGCATTGCGATGGGTCACTTCGTCCATCTGTGACACGGCTTGATTGATCTGTCCAATGCCACGCGATTGTTCGTTGGTGGCAGCCGAGATTTCTCCCATGATGCCAGCAACGCGACTGACCGAGGTCACGATCTCTTCCATGGTCTTGCCAGCTTCTTCAACCAGCTTGTTGCCACTATGGACATCAGAAACAGCAGACTCGATCAGAGTCTTGATTTCCTTGGCAGCATCAGCACTGCGTGAGGCCAGGTTACGCACTTCGCCAGCCACAACGGCAAAGCCCTTGCCCTGTTCGCCAGCGCGCGCAGCTTCTACCGCCGCATTCAAGGCCAGGATGTTGGTCTGGAATGCAATTGACTCAATCATGTTGACGATATCGGAGATCTTGACCGAATGGCTGGCAATGCTGCTCATGCGGTTGATCACGTCATCCATGATCTGTCCACCCTTGGTAGCAACAGTGTGTGCTCCGCTGGCCAGCTCATTGGCTTGGCGCGCGTTGTCAGCGTTTTGCATGACCGTGCTGGAAAGCTCCTGCATGCTCGATGCGGTCTCGCTCAGGGCTGCAGATTGCTGTTCGGTCCGTACGCTCAAGTCGGCGCTTCCAGCCGTGATCAAGTCGGAATTCTTGCTGACTTCACCGATGCTCTGATGAACTTCACGGATGATCAACGACACGCTTTCCTGCATCTTGCGCAGACTGTCATAGATGGCACCGAGTTCGTTCTTGACCCTGTCGTCAAGGGTAACCGTAAAGTCACCCTTGGCCATCTGTTCGATATGCGCACTCAGGCGGTTGATCGGCCTGAAGAAGTGCGAGCGCATCATGCGGAAAATCCAGATCGTCAGAATGATAAGCAACACAATGCCTACTGCGTAGACAATGGCTTCAGTACGACGATTCTGGTCCATTTCATGAAGCACCCTGCGGTATTCCACTAAAAACTCAGTGCGCAAGTCATCGAGTTCGTTACCAAAAGCGACCACTGCCTGAGGCACTTCAACACCCAGCGACCCTCCTGACTTGAGAACATCGACACTCTTCTCCATGGTCTGCCATGCATGCTCGGCAGTCATACGGATTTTTTGTACTTGCTCCTTGGCACCGGGACGGTCTTTGAAATAATCCAGGTAGGAGCGTTGAAAGCTGTCAAACTCACTTCTGGAAGCATCGATATAGTCAATGGCATCACCGTAATACGATGACATGCGAAGATATTGAGCAGCCACAACCACGTGCTGGTAAGACCGCTCCAACTGGCCTTGAGCCGTAATGGAGCCATCGATCAAGTTCTTGATGTTCTTCTGCAAGTTGTCTGACGAAACCCAAGCCAACACAAAGAATATGGTTATGAAAACCATATAGCTTGCTGGTAGCAGATTAAAACCCGTTTTAATCTTCATACTTTCTCCATTGACATATATCCTGGCTTTTATTTGGCTTTTTTATGCAATTATTTATGATGTTATTAACCACAAAAAACAGGGGAATCTGTCAGGATTCCCCACGTACTGCAAATGACTTTAGGAGCCATTCATCGTAAAAAGGCTCAACCCTTGGATTTTCTTGAAAGCAGCAGAAGCCGCTTCAAGTCCTGCCAATTTCAAGTTGAGGTCAATCGTAGCGGTATACAGATCCAGCCCTTCCAATCGGGATAACTCGGATTCATAGCTGAGCACCTGCTGCACACCGGCATCATTCAAGGTCTCAATCTCATTCATCCTCGAGCCCACAGATGACCTGACCGTGAGAACTGTATTGTAGTTTTCCTCCACCAGTTGCAAGGCCGTAGCCATTGCATTCCTGAACTGGGCTTCTGCCTTTGGATCATTGCTGATCGGGGTATTCAACGCCGCGATCACCTGATCCAAGGTATTGAACACATTGATGTCCTCACCCTGGACGTACCGCACCTCAAACGTGTCTCCCGCTTCTGGCTGGCCGCTGAAGTCGACTCTGACGCCACCAGGCAGTTGAATGGATGATGCCTTACCATCCCAAGCAGCCGGTGTGGTGGTCTCCAGTAAGGTTCCGTCTTTGTCGCGGACATGGACCACATACTCCAGCGGATCCCCGGCAAACTCAATTTCGAAGTTCTTGCCGACATACTGCCCGTTTGGATCGGTAACCGAGGGTGATGAGATCACCCCTGAGCCTGTATTGCTGGTAGCAGACTTTGTGAAATAGCTGCGGCTGCTGCCGGTTGCGGTCATGAAGATCGACTTGCCATCATCAGATGTGCTGATCTGACGGGTCGTGTCAACTTGGATCAAACGCTTGCCCTGGTCACCTGTCCACTGCACAGAACCATCTGCACCCACTATAAATGGTGCGCTGTCGCCCTGATAGCCCGAGAACAGGAATTGGCCAGTCCCATCGGTACTGTTGGCCAAGGCAAGCAGGTTATCCTTCAGGTTACTGAAGACTTCGCCAAGTGTCTGCCTGTCAATATCGCTGAGCGTGCCATTGCCGGCTTCTACCAGCCGCTGTTTAATCTCTTGGTAGCGTTGCGTGATGTTGTTGAGCACCGACTCCTCAATGCTCAGGTTCTGCAAGGCCGTGTTGCGGTTGGCAGCAAGCCTTTCGCTCAACGACTTGGACTGGCTGATGTTGATCGCCTGTGCGGCAGCCAGTGGATCGTCGGCCGGTGTCACCATCCTTCGTCCCGAGCTGATCTGCTGGTAGACGCTCAAGAGTTCCGACTGCTGCCTGCCGATGGCGTTGATACCGTTCTGATATAACTGGTTGGTACTGATACGCATGCTCATCCTTCCTTCAGTCCTGTGCCTTGCCTGCTCAAGCCTTGATCGACAACAACGTGTCAAACAGCGAGGCACTGACTTCGATCAGTCGTGATGCAGCGGCAAACTGTTCCATGTACCTGTCGATGTTGATGTACTCCTCGTTCAGGTTCACGCCTGAGACCGCCTGCTGGGCATCATAGTTTTGCTGGATCAAGGCAGCTTGTGCCTTGGACTGTGCGGTGTTCTGCTGGCTTTGCACACCCACACGGTTCACGATCTGGGAGAAGCTCTCGTTAAAGCTCATGGAGCCACCGCTCAGGATCTTGGAGGTCTGCAGCGCAGCGAGCTTGAGTGCGTTCTCACCGTTGGCTGATCCGCCGCCTGCGGAGGCTGCGGCCAGTTCATCTGGTGCAGTGATCATGGTTTGCATGCGGCTAGCTGCCTGGCTTGTCGGCAAAATGGTCCATGAGTCGCCAGCATTGGGAGTGCCAGAGAAGGCAATGGTCATGCCATCGAACTGTGCGCCATCAAGGTTTGCACCATAAAACACCTGTGTCTTGTCTGATAGACGGGTTACGGTGTAACTGGAGCCATCGAATTCAACTTTGTAATCAGACGCCTTGAGCTGCGACGCACCATTGAGGTTGTAGCTGGCACTCAGAGTACTGTTGCCTGTGTTACCAACACGGCCGAACACTTCGGGCTGTCCGATGTTAAATAGTGGCTGGCCGGGGTTGCCATGCAAGTCCGTTCCCTGTACCAGCACTTCGTTGACTGAAAGAGCCATACCGGCGGCCAACTGGCCCAATTGCTGCTGCGTGGGATCAAGGCTTTCTCGGCGATAGGTCAGCAGGCCACCCATCATGCCACCAGTGACCGATGCTTCGTTCAGAGGCACTTCTGCGACCCGGCCCGAAGCGCCTGCTGGCACTTCGATATACAGGGTGAGATTGCGCGGATTGTCCGCGGCATTCTTGGCCTGAACCTTGAAAGTTGCAGTTCCTGACACCAGAAGCTGGCCATTGCCGATGGTGATGGTGGTCTGGCCATCCTGATTCAGCACCTTGACATCCACAAGCTTGTTCAGCTCAGCAATTTCAAGGTCACGCTGGTCGAGCAAGTCGTTGGGTGCATGACCCGAGGTCGCCTGGGCAACTGTAATTTCCTGGTTCAGGACTGCAATACGCTCCGCATAAGAGTTGATCTGGCTGGTCAGTGTCTTGACCTGCAGATTGACATCCTCGCGACGCTCATTCAAGAATTGGTTGACCGAGTTGAACTGTGCGGCCAAGGTCTCGCTGCGTGAAATCACATCCTGGCGCGCAGCCGGGTCTGCCGGAGAGCTGGCCATGGCCTGCACGGCATCGAAGAAATTCTGGATTGCCGGCGATATGCCGACCGTCCTGTCAGCCAGCAGGTTGTTGACCTGCGCAATCTGGCTGCCATAGGTGGTCAATGCCTCGCCGCGGCTTTGCGAACTGAGCAACTGGCGTGACAGGAAGTCGTTATAGGCCCTGGTCACCGTATCCACAACCACACCGCGCCCGTAATAGCCACTGCCGGTAGCCGTAGCGCCGGCGGTTGACGTCAGGACAACCTGGCGGTTGTAACCCTCCGTGTTGGCATTATTGATGTTGTGTGCCGCGACCGAGAGCTTTTTCTGTGAAGCGTTCAGTGCACTCAACCCAATGGTGGCAAGATTCATAATGTCATCCAAAAATCCGGTCTACTCTTTCGGCGATGATCGTTCGCCCTGCTCTTATTGGTAACGGCACGTTTTCCAGAAAATTAAGTGCGCTGTTGCCCAGAAAACGAAGTTTCGTCACAAATCCAGTCTCAAACTGCCTTGAAATTTTTCATGATCTGGATCAGTTTTTCTGAATACTTAGGATCAGTTGCATAGCCGGCCATATGCACTTCGCGTGCAGCCAGTTCCGGCGTTGCGGCCTGCAATACCCCTGCGTAGCGCTCGCTGCTGGTAATGAGCTTGGCGTAATCTGCAATCGCCTCCTCGATCGAGTCATACGAGCGAAATGGCTGCATGACCTTTTTAGGAACCCCATCGACGTATTCGGTGGTCATCACATGGGTTACCTTGCCGCTCCAGTTGGCAGTTGCCTTGATTCCAAAGATGTTGTGACTGTCGCTACCATCCGGATTCTTGATGACCCTGGTGCCCCAACCCGACTCCAGTGCTGCCTGGCTGATGATGAGTTCAGGCGCAATGCCCGTTCGGTTGCCCGTCTGCACAGCGGCATGCGAGACTTTGTTCAGGAACTCGACCGCATGGTCGGGGGCCTCTTCTGAAGGCATGATCTTGTTCACAATCCTTGTCACGGACTGTGCAGCCATTTTTACGAGATCCACGCCGTCCGAAATCAAGCCCATCAGGCTGTCGATCGAGTCTGCCACCAGCTTGCGAGCACTGCCTGACGGCAGCGCGTTCCTTGCTTCCGTATTGGCCGCAACCAGATCGGGTGCGATGGTGGCACCGGGATTGTGCTTGCGCATCATCTCGACCAGTGCCTCAGTCAGCCCCATGCCCTGCCCCTGGGCCAAGCTCAGAGCCAACTGTTCATCATGCATGGACTGCACCGTCTTCATGGAGTCGCTTTGCAGCAGAGTACCCTTGATGCCGGAATCACGCGCCTGTTTGAGCATCATCTGAATGAACAGAGCCTCGAACTGGCGGGCCACTGCCACTTCACTGGCGCTAGGCTGGCCGTCGTTGCCACTGCCTTGCTGGACCTGACGCCGCAAGTCGGTCAGGCTCGCATGGTCAAACACGAAGGTTGTGGTACGCCCGACATGACCGGGACGGGGAGTATATGAAACCAGACTCATGATGTTTACCCTTACACGATTTCAAGGTCGGCTCGCAGCGAACCTGCTGCCTTGAGAGCCTGCAAGATGGAAACAAGGTCTTGGGGTGTCGCCCCCAGTGCGTTGAGCGCACGAATGACGTCATTGAGATTGACACTGCGGTCGATCTTCTGCAACTGCCCGCGCTCAAACGCCATGGATACGTTGGTCTGTGGGGTCACCACAGTCTGGCCACCGCCAAATGGTGTGTTGGGCTGCGACACGTTCACGCTCTGATCAACCACCACCGAGAGACTGCCGTAAGCAACTGCCGCACTGTCGAGCGTAACCGACTGGTTCATGACGACAATCCCAGTCCTGGCGTTGATGATCACCTTGGCCTTTGCCCTTGAACGTGGTACCTCAAGATTCTGGATCCGCGCCACAAGTTCAGACTCGGACATACCGTTGCCCGGGATGCTGACTTCAATCACACGACCATTGACAGCACGCGCCATGTTGGCGCCCAACATCTTGTTGATCGATACAGCAGTGTTGTTGGCGGTGCCGAAGTCGGTTTCATTAAGTTCGACACGGATCTTGCCGTCAAAAGCAATCCGGGTCGGGACCACACGCTCAACCACCGCACCATTGCTGATGATGCCGCCATTCAGCTGATTGACCTGAACACTTGAACCGCCCGCAGAAGCACCGGCACCACCCACCACGATGTTGCCCTGTGCGATGGCATAAACATTGTTGTCAGCACCCTTGAGCGGTGTCATCAGCAAAGTGCCGCCACGCAGGCTCTTGGCATTACCCATGGCCGAGACATTGACATCAATAGTCTGGCCAGGCTGAGCATAGGGTGGCAATGTCGCTGTCACCATGACGGCAGCCACGTTCTTGAGCTGCATGTTGGTTCCTTGTGGCACGGTGATGCCAAGCTGACTCAACATGTTGGTCAGGCTTTGCTGCGTAAACGGTGCTTGCCTGATCTGGTCACCGCTGCCATCAAGGCCAACCACCAGGCCGTATCCGACCAGCGGATTGCCCCTGACCCCCTGGATGGTTGCCAGATCCTTGAGCCTTTCAGCAGTTGCCAGCCCCGGTGCCAGTAATGCCGTGATGCACAGCATTGCCAGCACCCTGGCAAGAATTCTTGATATGTCCATGATTGACTTCTTCATACGCAGCACGTGATCAGAAAGGTGACAGGTTCAGGAAGAAGCGCTGGAACCAACCCATGGTCTGTGTCTCATCCATGACGCCTTTGCTGCGGAACTCAATGCGTGCATCAGCCACCTTCGTGGACGAGACCGTGTTGTCGCCGTTGATGGACCTGGGATCGACCACCCCGGAAAACCTGATGTACTCGCTGCCACGGTTGATGGCGATCTGCTTCTCTCCTGCAATGCGCAGGTTGCCGTTGGGCAGCACCTGGATCACAGTGGTCGTGATGTTTCCGGTGAAACTGTTGTCTGCCCGGCTTGCCCCCTGTCCTTTGAAAGCATTGCCACCCTCAACATCGAACCCCTCCGGATCAATGCCAGCACCAAACAACTCGTTGATGCCCAGCCCGGCAGAACCTTCCCGATTGGTGTTGGTGGCCACGTTCTTGGCTGCATTGGTTTTTTCCTGGATGACAACGGTCACGATGTCACCAACATTACGTGGTCTGCGGTCCTCGAACAGCGGGAAATTGCCATAGGCGATGGGTTGATAGATCGAACCACTGGATTCGACCTTGGCCATTTCAGCAGTTACGGTCGGCAATTCGTTGGGTGGAGGCTCGGCTGTCAATGGGCCGGTCACCACCGGCTCTGGCGGCACCATGGCGCAACCCGTAAGCACACTGACAACGCACACCATTGTCAAAGTGCGCAACTGCCTGCCAATGAGGCCGATGTTCCGGATATACGCAGACCAGGATTTCATGATTCTTGTATCAGTAGTCACAGTGATTGTGGTCGAACTGCCGTTGCATTCCCGCCCATGAAATCGGACGAGCCAGCCCCGGGACAGGCCGGGACTGCTTTTATCAAGATCGATTACAGTTGTGTCAGCCTGCTCAACATCTGATCCGAAGTGGAAATGGCCTTGCTGTTCATCTCGTAAGCGCGCTGCGTGATGATCATGTTGACCAGTTCCTCAGCCACGTTCACGTTGGAAGCTTCAGTGTAGTTTTGCAGTATCAGCCCGGCACCGTCCATGCCTGGCTGTGCAACAACCTCTGGACCAGAAGCGTCAGTCTCGATGTACAGGTTCTCACCAATGCTCTGCAATCCAGCCGGGTTCATGAAGAGCGACAGTTGCAATTGCCCAAGCTGAACGTTCTGGCCTGCCGCACCTGGCTGTGTCACTGACACCGTGCCATCACGGCCGATCGTAAGCGACAGTGCATTGTCTGGAACATTGATCGGTGGCTGCACCGGATAGCCAGACACGGTGACGAGTTGGCCGTCCTGGTTGACTTGCAGAGAGCCATTACGTGTATATGCCAAAGTTCCGTCTGGCAATTCAACAGCCAGGAAGCCCTTGCCCTGGATGGCAATGTCCAGAGAGTTACCGGTATTTTTCATGTCGCCCTGAGTATGAAGGCGCTCGGTGGCCGCTGTCCTGACACCGGTTCCGACCTGAAGGCCGATGGGCAGTTGGTTGGCATCGCCCACCTGTGCGCCAGCCTGGCGCAGGTTCTGGTACATCAGGTCTTCGAACAAGGCCCGGGCACGCTTGAAACCATCGGTGTTGACGTTGGCCAGGTTGTTCGAGATCACATCCATGTTGGTCTGTTGTGCCTCCAGACCTGTCTTGGAAATGCTGAGTGCGCGGAACATAACTTGTATCCCTTAAGAATTAGTTGGAAGCAGACAGAATCGAATTGGCTGACTGCTCGTTGGCACTGACGTGCTCAATAATCTTGCTGTTCATGTCAAACATGCGGCCATTCTGGATAAGCTTGACCATGGCATCGGCGGCAGACACGTTGCTGCCCTCAAGCGCCTTGCTCAAGGTGCGGACTGACTCATCATGAGGCTGTATCACTTCATTGCCCTGTGCGTTGACAACCCTGAACAGACCATCGTCACCACGCACCAGTTGGTTCAGTGGCGGATTGACCAGCTTGAGCTGGGCTGTACGCTGGATGTCACGGGGACGGGCTCCACGGGCAACCGTGTTGACGCCACCTTTTTCATCAAATGAAATCTGTGCAGCATCAGCCAGGTCGATGAGACCACCATTGGCCGCCAGAACCTGCCTGCCCTGTGCATCAACCAGCACGCCCTGGTTGTTCAGTACAAAATGGCCATTGCGTGTGTACGCTTCCCTGCCATTGGTATCACGCACCACAAACCAGCCCTGGCCCTGGATGCGCAAATCCAGGGGGTTGCCTGTTTCAATGGTTGGTCCTTCATTAAAGAGACCTGGCATGCTGACCGTTGAGGTCAGTACCCGTGTTGTGGCAGCCGGGTTACCACCCTCAGCCGTGACAGGTACCGCACGGTAGGCAGACAGTTGTTCGCGAAACCCGGTGGTGCTGATATTGGCCATGTTGTTGCTGATGACCGACTGCGCATCCACCACCCTGTTAAGCCCGTTTGCCGCCGTATAGATGATCCGATCCATGACTTCTCAATTCCTCATGCCCATCAACGCATGGTCACGACTGTCTGCAGCAATTGATCCTGTGTCTTGAGGGTCTGTGCGTTTGCCTGGTAAGTGCGTTGCGCAATGATCATGTTGACCAGTTCTTCGCTGATGTCGACGTTGGACTCCTCCAGTGCCTGACCTTTGATGTTGCTAAATCCATTGGATCCAGGCAGGCCAATGATTGGAGGGCCTGAATCAGGAGTTTCCTGCCATGCATTGCCACCGACTGGCTTGAGACCTTGCAGGCTTGCAAAGTCTGCAAGCACCAGACGCCCGACGACCTGGGTCTCACCGTTGGTATACGCTGCTACGACGTCACCACTCTTGCCGATGGTCAGACCTGCGTACTCGCCGGTCGGAAATCCGTTCTGCTTGAACGAGGGTGTGAAGTTGCCGCCAAACTGCGTTGAACCGCTGTAGTTCACTTCCATGCTCAGGGGTTCGGCAGGTGTGCCTGGAATGCCAGGGTTGTATACGCTGACCGGGGTCAGAGGATTGCTGGTCAGGCGCCCTGCACTGTCAAAGGTCATGGCAACCGGGCCGCCATTGGCAGGAAGGTCAACTTCCCTGCCATCAAAACGGTAGTAAACATCCCATTCGCTGCTTGAACCTGACGTGCCGCTGCGTTTGACGAAGTACTGCACCAACTGGTGCGGATTGCCCAGCGAATCAAACACCTGAATAGGCAAAGTGTGAGTAAAGCTCTCTGGATCGTCCGGTGAGAACGGCCTACCGACTACTGGAGCGACATAGGCCACGTTGGGGCTGTTTTCATCGAGGTAACCCGAAGCAATCTGTCCACCTATGATTTCAACGGAAATACCAGAACCACTGGTGTAGTTACCATCAGGAGGTGGCGCCACCGGGGTACCCGATGAATCGACCCAGCTCAACTGCCCTGTGGAACTGACACGGTAATACAGAGGAGAACCTGGAAGCGCGTCACCGTTGGCGTCATACAGTGTGACCTCGCCCAGCGTTTCAGGGATGTCGGTCTCGGAGATCGGTTGGGCGTTGGCATCAAAGTTCGCACTGGTCAGTACCGATGTCGTGGCCTTTGGTGCAATGTTGCCCGTCGGAATGGTCAAAGCCCCCAGCGTGGTGCTGTTGGCGCCGCCCACATAACCGGTCAGACGCAGTCCCTGTGCATTGACGATATAGCCATTCTTGTCTGCCATGAACTCGCCGTTACGGCTGTAATAGGCGTTGCCCGCCTGGTCCTGAAGCCTGAAGAAACCCTGGTCACCATCGATGGCAATATCAAGTTCGCCACCTGTCGAGCGCAGGTTTCCGGCGGTGAAACGCTGGTTGACCGCCGCCACCGCCACCCCCAACCCGACGCGCGACTGCGCGTACACGTCAGCAAAAGACACTGACGATGCCTTAAACCCTACGGTCTGCGAGTTGGCAATGTTATTGCCGATGACATCCAGATTCTTGGCCGATGCATTCAGCCCCGAAAGTCCTTGTCCAAATCCCATGGTTTTCTCTCAAAAAATTTCAAATCCTGTCGCTGCTTCAAGCTGTGACGCTCAAGCAGTGGCCTACATGACCTTGCGAAGGTCGGTCAGCGCCACGTTGCCACTCAGACCAAGGTCAAGCCTGAGCCCTTCATTCGTATAGGCCACACTGCCAACCTGTCCGTACATCAGGGGCTGTGCAGCAACCGCAGCATCGCCCATGAAAGCCTGGGTCTCAATGAAGTAAGCACCATTGGGCACTGCTGCACCCTTGTCATCCAGGCCATCCCATGCAAACGAGTAGACGCCGGTCTCAAGCGGTCCATGGTCGATCGTCCTGACGACCCTTCCAGAGCCATCCTTGATGACGGTGGTGACTTTGTCGGCCGGTGACATCAGGTCAATGCCATAGGGTGTTGTGACACCGTCGCCCAACTTGATCTTCTCGCCTGGAACCAGCACATGCTTGCCAACCAGGCTTGCCGCAGACATGGCCTGGGAAAAGTCGACCTGACTAGAGATTGACAGCAAGGTGTCATTAAGCTCATTGATGCCCTCCACCGTGGAAAGCTGCGCCATCTGTTCGGTAATCGCAGCGTTGTCCATGGGGTTGAGCGGATCCTGGTTACGCAACTGCGTCACCAGCATCGTCAGGAACTGGTCCTTGGTCTGTGCAATGCTGGCCTTGCGTTCAGCCTGTGCCATCTGGCTTGCGTATGTCGGAGAAGATTGGATTGATTGAATGTCCGCCATCATCGGCTCCCAAGTGTGTCAGCCGTTACGACTGTCCAATGGATAATGTCTTGTTCATGAGCGTCTTGGCCGTATTGATCACCTCGACGTTGGCCTGATAAGAGCGCGAGGCAGCAATCATGTTGACTGTCTCGGCCACAACATCGACGTTTGGCATGTTGACGTAGCCATAGCCATCCGCCATAGGATTACCAGGGTCATAGACTCGCTTGAACGGTGCCTTGCTTTCAACAACACCGCTTACTCTCACGCCACCGATGGGATGCGTTGAATGAGCATCACCGAGTGGCTGCATCTGGAACACCACCTGGCGCGCACGGTAAGGCTGGCCATCGGGGCCGGATACGCTGTTGGCGTTGGCGATATTGGAAGCAACGGCGTTCATGCGCTGAGAGTTGGCCATCAGCGCCGAGCCTGAAATCTTGAAAACTGCAAACATGCTTATTCCTCAGACTTTTCTGGATCAGGTGGGCTGCAAAGCTGACATCAAGCGCTGGATATCAGAGCTGACGAAGTTCAGACCAGCCTGCTGCTGGGTTGTGTTGTCGGCAAAGGCTAGACGCTCGATATCCATCTCGACCGTATTACCGTCCATGCTGGTCTGATATGGAATCCTGTACTTCGGAGAAAAATTCGTACCCCCGAAGCCTTCACCTGGGATATGCCTTTCTGACGTCAAGGTCAGCTTCGGTGGTGGCAAAGGCCCATTGCTGATGCCCATGGCATCTGCAAGCGCTTGCTTGAAATCAAAATCCCTTGCCTTGTAGTTTGGTGTATCTGCATTGGCAATATTGGTTGCCAGCAGTTCCATGCGTCTCTGGCGCAACGCCAGCGCCGTCTGCATGAAAGCAAACTCGCCGTCCAGTCTGTCTATCACACTAGTACCCGATTGTTTCTTGCCCAAAGCCACACTCTTTTATTGAGTGTAACCATACAATTAAATCAACTGTATTTTTTGAAAACTTAGTACTACCCTTCCAAATTCTGATACTATCACTATATCGAAAAAAATGAAATATCTCTTTAGGAAAATTTCATTATGAAACTGCTCACACCGGCGGTGACAAAACTCGCAGGATCCGCACTATTGCTGTGTCTGGCCACATCTGTGGCAGCATCAAAACCGCCAGAGACCATGCCCCCAGCAAAAGATGCGCAGCCGCAACAGGAACTGACAGCCGAGCAACGGGCATTGGCTGACGCAATCGAGCAGTTCATCATAGAGCGCACGTTGAACATGAATGGCGATGTCTCCGTCCATGTTGTACCCCCCACTCGGGATGTGCCATTTTGTGACTCATTCAACATCGTGCTGCCGCCTGGACGGGGCATCACATCCAGAACCACGCTCGAAGTCAGTTGCCCTGGCAACCCCGACATGCCTATCACATTTGTCCGTGCTGACGTCAAGGTCGAAGGCGAATACTACGTCCCGAGCCAGACCATTGAAATCAATCAGGAAATCACAGCTGACCTGCTCAAGCCGCAAAAAGGTGACTTGCTGAGGTTGCCTGAAGGAACCCAGACAGACCTGAACTCATTGGTCGGAAGAACCGCAGCCCACAGGCTGACCGCCGGTCGCCCGATCAAGGCATCAGCCACGCGTGGCGCTGATGCCATTGCTCGCGGGCAGGTGGTACAAGTCCAGGTGGTTGCACCAGGATTGATCGTGACCAACCAGGGTGAAGCCCTGACCAATGCAGAAGTCGGAGCCCCTGTTCAGGTCAAGACCGTACAGGGTAAAGTGGTGCGTGGCATCGCCAGGCCCGGCGGTATAGTTGAGCTTTCAATGTAGTCATCGGGCTGGATTTACGGCACAGTTTCGAAAATTGGGCTAAATTTTTGAAACGGTGTGCCGTAAACAGTGGACATACCTAGTCTGCCCAAACTAGTACAAAGCCCAATCCATGAAAATCACCAACTCACCCACAACCGTTTCCAAGGCCATTGCTGCCTATCAGGAAAGAACGCCGAACAAGGTATCACGCCAGAGTTCGGCCCAGAATCCTTCCTCGAGCATGAACGTGGAACTCTCACCTGGATCGCAGGCCATTCATGATGCCTCCAATGACATCGACATGGCCAAGGTTCAGGCAATCCGCGAAGCACTGGCCAATGGAACCCTGAAGATCAACCCTGACAGGATTGCCAGTGGCCTGATCCAGAGTGCCGCCGAGCTTCTGGAATAAAAGCCGTCCTGGACCTGACAATTTGGACCGCAACGGAATTATGAGCAGGCAAGAAACCTTGGCAAAGATCTCTGACGCAACTGATGCCGTTCAGGCATATCTTGCGAAGGCCGACGCCCTTGCGGTCATGCTTGAACGAGGAATACATCCGGACGAACTGAAAGCCGTCTGTGAAGAACTGCTGTCGCTGGCACAGCAGGCCAGCGCGGCCAATAAGGACATCACGCAAGTCGATCCAACCGATGCTGACCTGGTTTCTGCCAATAACCAGCGGATCTTGCTGATTGAGCAAGCCCAGATCCAGAACACGCTCATCCAGACCGTGCTTGACGCCCTTAAAAACCAGACGCAATCACAAATGAGGGCCATCAAGTCTGCACTGTCAAGCAGCGGCCCCACCTATTCCGCCAAAGGCCGACCTGAAATGGCTGCGCCGGGCAGAACCATTTCAAAAGCGTAGCTACACAGACCAGACACATCTCTAACCGAGGCACGCCAGAAAAGATTTTCTGGGTGTTTGTTGCATCTGCTGACAACGCAGCGCAGAGGCCCAGGCGCTTGCCTCGGTTGACAACAAATTACTACTGGGCAGCTGCTCCAGCACCTGCGATGACATTGACCTTGATGATCCGGTCTTCAGGGATCTCGGCATTGGACAACACCACAAGCTGCGGAAATGCATTCTTGAAGTAGCGCGCCAATGCTGCACGCAGCGGCGGTGTAACCACCAGAACCGCTGGCAGCCCCATACCCTCCTGAGTCTGGATGGCCTGATCCATTTCCATGAAAAGATTGTCTGCCAGCGATGGTTCGATCGCGCCACTTGATGTGATGGCCTGCGCCAACACTCTCTCAAGATGTGCGTCCAGACCAATCACCTTGCACTCCTGCGCGTCACCGAACACTTGCTGCGTAATTGCCCTGCCAAGCGCCTGACGCACCCTGGCAATCAGTTCCCCAGGATCTGCGCCGTAACCAGCAGGTGCAGCCGCACTCAGCCTTGGCCCCCACTCCAGCAAGACCTCGCAAATGGTGCGCATGTCGCGAATCGGGATGCCTTCCTGCAGCAATCCTCTCAGAACAGCCTGCAGCGTCACCAAGGACACGGCCTTGGGTACCAGTTCCTCGGAAATCTTGGGGATTTCCTTCTCGGTCTTTTCGAGCACTTTGAGCACTTCGGAACGGGTCAGCAGACTTGCCGAATTCTCATGGATGACGTGATTGATGTGCGTTGCGATCACCGTACTGGCATCGACAACCGTATAACCCGCTACCTGGGCTGTCTCACGCAAGGCTACGTCGATCCAGATTGCCGGCAGGCCAAAGGTCGGATCGGTGGTCTGCTCACCTGGCAACGTCATTTCCACCCCTCCCGGGTCGATAGCAAGCCACTGGCTAGGCATGACCTGGGCCCTCGCAACTTCCACCCCGGAAAGCAGTATCCGGTATTCGTTCGGTGCCATGTCTAAGTTATCGCGCACATAAACCACCGGTGGTAAAAAACCGATATCCTGGGCAAACTTCTTGCGCAAAGACCGGATGCGCGACAGCAGTTCAGGGTTCTTGCCCGCAGCATCCACCAACGGGATCAGTCTGTAGCCGACCTCAAGAGAAATCGGTTCAACTAGTTTTACGTCGTCCCAGCTGGCCTCAGCCGCAGATTCCTGCGCAGCCGTGCCTTGGGCATTCTGCGTTGCAGACTCTTTATCTTGCTGGCGCTTGACGGCCTTGTTCAGGTAATACCCAATTCCACCCAACGCAGCTGCAAAAAGCAGGAATGCAAAATGAGGCATGCCCGGGATCAAGCCGATCAGGCCGATAATGCCACCCGTCATGTACAGTACCAGTGGATTGGCAAACAGCTGGTTGATCATCTGCTGCCCGACATCCTGCTCGTTGGCAACCCGGGAGACCACCACACCTGCAGCGGTCGAAATGATGAGGGCCGGAATCTGACCAACAAGCCCATCGCCGATGGTCAGCAACGTATAGGTCGAACCCGCTTCTGCAGGCGACAGTCCATGCTGTGTGATACCAACGATCAGGCCACCCACCAGACCAACCGCCATGATGATCAGGCCAGCGATAGCGTCGCCCCGGACAAACTTCGAGGCACCGTCCATGGAACCGTAGAACTCAGCCTCCTGCCCCACTTCGGAACGCCGCTTTCTGGCCTCGGCCTCATCAATCAAACCTGCATTCAGGTCAGCATCAATTGCCATCTGCTTGCCCGGCATGGCATCAAGTACAAACCGCGCTCCCACCTCGGCAATCCGGCCGGCACCTTTGGTGATGACCACGAAGTTGATCAGCACCAGAATCGAAAACACGACTATACCGACAGCAAAGTTACCGCCCACCAGGAACATGGCGAAGGCTTCGATCACACGTCCTGCCGCATCCGGTCCGGTATGACCATTAAGCAGGACAACCCGCGTGGAGGCCACGTTCAGCGACAACCGGAGCAATGTGGCAAACAGCAGCACAGAAGGGAATGCAGAAAACTCCAATGGCTTCCTGGTAAACATTGCCACCAGCAAGATGATGATCGACAGGGCAATGTTGAATGTAAAGAACATGTCCAGCAACAGCGGTGACAACGGCAGTACCATCATGGACAGAACCATGATGATCAGCACCGGCCCGGCCAGGATCTTGGCATTCAGGCTGCCTTTTGCTGGGCCCAGCAATGACAGGATTGCATTCATATATTGGCTTTTTTGGTAGTATGTATCAGTCTGATTTCTCGACAATCAAACCCATCAATTCCATAGTGGCTTACCGTAAAAGGTACCCACTTTGTCCGTTTTCTTCCCAGCCTCAGGAAAAAACCAAAGGGCACTGTGGAATTCTAACCCGTTTCTTTCATATCGCCTGTCGTCCCGTGTCCTTGTGAAGCATTTTCTGATGTGGATCAAGTCCTGGAGGAACCTCAATGTTGGTCGGTCTCTCAGGGTCCTTGGCCAGGCCCTTACGTGCATCACGCAGTTGAAACACCCAGGCCAACACCTGAGCGACCGCGGCATACAAGACTGGCGGGATCTCCTCACCGATCTCTGCATTGGCATAAAGGGCACGGGCCAGTGGCGCAGCTTCCAGGGAAGGTATCCTGTGCTCAGCAGCGATCTCCCGGATCTTCAGGGCAATCATGCCCTGCCCTTTGGCCACGACAACAGGCGCCTTGTTCTTTCCAGCTTCATACTTGAGTGCGACTGAGTAATGCGTCGGGTTAGTGACCACCACATCTGCCGTCGGGACCTGGGACATCATCCTTCTGCGGGCGGCTTCACGCTGCTGCTGACGAATCCTGCCCTTGACCATCGGGTCGCCTTCGGATTCCTTGTGCTCGCGCTTGACCTCTTCCTTGGACATGCGCAACTTCTTGGCATGAGAAAACATCTGCCATGGCACATCGATCAGTGCAATGGCAGCCAGCGAGGCGACAATGCTGATGCAGGTGATCGCCACCATGTCGACGCCGGTGGCCAGCGCCTTCGGCAAAGAGAGATTGCTCAGCCCGGCCATACGCGGCATGAAATGCATGATCACCAGCGCGGCAACCGTTCCGATGAGGGTGGCCTTTGCCAATGTCTTGAGCAACTCGATCCAGGTGTTGGCTGAAAACATCCGGCCTATGCCCTTGATCAGGTTCATGCGGCCAAACTGTGGTTGCAAAGCCTTGGTGGAGAAAACCAACCCTCCAATGGCCACCGACGCAAATATTGCCGCAACGGCCAACCCCAGGAACAAGGGCAGCAGACCAATCACGGCATCGACCATGCTGCGCGCCAGTGTCACAACCATTTCCCGGGTATCGCCCGAATCAGCGCGCAGGCTCCAGCCGATGGACATGCTCTTGCGCATGACGGTGATCAACCTGTCATAAAGGAATGATCCGGCAAGCCAGAGGATGGCCGATCCTGTAATCAGGATCAGACATGTTGACAGCTCACGCGACCTGGGAACCTGCCCTTCTTCGCGCGACTTCTCAATTCGCTGCTGCGAGGCTGGCTCGGTCTTTTCGACATCACTGTCTTCTTGTGCCATGTCACTTTGTCCTGATCACCTGTAGCGCATCATGTGCTGCAGGCAGGAACCGTCAGTGCGGCCAAGCTCACAGGCCCAGGCTGCTCAACAAGTCATCAACCTGATCCTGATTGGTGACAGCTTCAGCATTTGCCTTCGGATTGACCTGAGGTCCATTGAGGTAGCCGCTCAAGTCTTCGCGTTTTTGCTCGGGAATGTTTTCCAGCAACACCATGATGAGACCATTCTCGAGTTCATCGATCAGTGCCAGCATTTTGGCAATCACCTGACCAGTCAGGTCCTGGAAAGACTGTGCCATCATGATTTCACTGAGCAACCCGCTGGTGGTGGCTGCATGGTTGCGAGTCAGATCAAGGTACTGTTCAATCTGCTTGCGCAACAGGGGATCCATGCCTTGCCCTTCTGCCCCTTCGAGAAGATTCTGCAAGGCCGCAGATTGCTCATTGACCGCACTTTGCAAGGGCTGCGCCTGTTCGATGGCGGAAAGCACCTGCGTGGCAGCCTGCTCAGTCATTCGTACCACATAGCGCAGTCGCTCCCGTGCATCCGGAATGACGTAGGCCGCCTGTTCCACGGCCTTGTCCAAGCCAAGCTCACGCATGTTCGAGCGCAGCAGCCTAGTGAGATAAGCCACCCGGGCCAACAAGGGGTCCTGGCCGGCAGCGAACAATTCAAAATCGTTGTCCTTGGCATCGGTCTGCATTTCAACCCCCCATTTTTTCAAAAATCTTGTTCAGCTTTTCTTCCAGGATCGCTGCGCTGAATGGCTTGACAACATAACCACTGGCACCTGCCTGTGCTGCAGCAATGATGTTTTTCTTCTGAGCTTCGGCCGTGACCATCAACACAGGGGTCTTCGAAAGGTTGGCATCGGCACGGATTTTCTGTAACAGCGTCAAACCGTCCATGTTGGGCATGTTCCAGTCAGAAATCACGATGTCGAAATTGCCGCCTTGCAACTTTTCCCAGGCAATGGCCCCGTCCTCTGCTTCCTCGACGTTGTTGAATCCTAGGTCTTTCAACAGGTTCTTGACGATACGTCGCATCGTCAGGAAATCGTCCACAATCAAAAATTTCAGGTTCTTGTTCATTTTCGAGCCCGTTAACTGAGGGGTAAAAAAGTTATTCTCACAAAGGCCTGTATCTGCTACGTGGGGCACCGGCCATGATCCGCTCTGCGATTTTGTTCAATGGTGTCGCTTCGGTCGCCGCACCCATGTGCAGTGCTTCCTTGGGCATGCCAAACACCACGCAACTTGCCTCATCCTGGACAATGGTATCGGCGCCACACTCCTTCATTGCCAGCAATCCCCTAGCACCATCCCTGCCCATCCCTGTCAGCAAGACGCCCGTGGCCCGCGGCCCCATGGTCTGAGCAACGCTCTCGAACATGACATCGACACTGGGGCGATGGCGGTTGACCGGTTCCGTGTAAAGAAGTTGTGTACGAAGCTGGCCACCGACACGCTTGACAGCCAGGTGTGCGACCGTGCCTGGTGCCAGATAGGCATGCCCCGGCAGGATTGGCTCGTTATCCTTGGCTTCAACAATCTCCAGTGAACACAGGCGGTTCAGGCGCTGCACAAAGGATGTCGTGAACCCTGCAGGCATGTGCTGCGTCATCACGATCGGTGGGAACGTGGCTGGAAGGCCCTTGAGGATCGTCAATATGGCTTCTGTTCCGCCCGTAGATGCTCCAATGGCCACAAGCCAGTTGGCTCGCGTCGCAAACTCAGGCAGGTTTTCCTTGGCAGTGGCTGATGTGGACTCTGTCACCAACGGCTTGGCAGCCAGTGCATTGATCGTGCCTGCCCTTGGTCGGGACATGGCTGCAGCACGGATCCTGTCGGCAATATAGTCGCTGTACTCGAGCATGCCTGTATGCACCCCATTGGATGGCTTGCCAATCACATCCACCGCACCAAGCTCGAGTGCCCGCATGGAAATCTCGGAATGGCGCTGTGTCAGTGACGAGATCATGATCACAGGCATGGGCCTGAGCCGCATCAGCCTCTCGAGGAAATCCAGACCATGCATCTTGGGCATTTCAACATCAAGTGTGATGACATCGGGGTTCAAATCCTTGATCATCTGCCTGGCCACCAGTGGATCCGGAGCCGTTCCAACCACCTCCATGTCGTCGTGATCATTGATGATGGAGGTCAGCAACGACCTGATCAGTGCGGAGTCGTCTACGCACACCACCCTTATTTTTCTACCCAAGACTGACTTGATCGAACTTTCATTACTTGACATGACAATTATCCGACTCGCTGGTAGATGCTTTGCCCGATGAGCTTGAACTGTCGTGTCAAGGGAACCATGTTCTCGGAATGACCGACATACAGGAATCCACCCGGCTTGACTACCTTTGCGAATCTCTCCATGAGTCTGATTTGTGCGTCATGACTGAAATAGATCATGACATTGCGGCAAAACACCGCATCAAACGGCTCCAGGTCAGGCCACACTTGCTGGTTGAGATTGAAGACGTCAAAGTGAATCATCTCCGCCACAAAGGGTCTGATCTTGACCTTGCCCTCATTCCTGCCAACACCCTTGAGGCAATAGGACTTGAGACGATTCACACCGATATCCTTGATCCTGTCCTCTTCGTATTCCCCACGCTTTGCAAACGCCACAGCTTTTTCGTCAATATCAGTGGCCAGGATCGGGTAGATCAGACGCGTATGGGAACCCAGCGTATCAAGCACTGTCATGGCAATGGTGTAAGCCTCTTCACCAGTTGACACTGCTGCAGTCCAGATCCTGACCTGCGTCCTTTGCTTCTGGATCACACCAGCCAAATGGGTGAAGTGATGAGCCTCACGGTAAAACGCCGTGTGGTTTATCGTGAAGATGCTGATGAAGTCGGGCCAGGCAGGATGTTCACGATCCATTCCCAGTTCATCAAGCAATACCGCAACGCTGGGCATCGCAAACTTTCTTGCGACAACCTTGAGTCGGCGGCTTATGGCATCGGCTCTGTGCGTAGGCACAATGACACCAGCCCGGGCGAAGATCATCTGTATTGCTCGATGTACTACAGCCTCGGGAACATCCTCCTGGAACGGTATTACCTGATGTACTCCTGGGATCATGATGCGTTCTGTTGTGCTACCAGCATCTCATGTGTTTCCTGGCTTGCGCTGTCACCGAGCAAACCGGCCACATCCAGCAACTGGATCAACCGGTTATCGTGCTCCACAAGGCCGCATAACCTGCTTTCACTGCCGATGTCCTGTGCCTTAGGCGGTTCACGGATCATGTCGGCTGTCAGGTTCAGGACGTCAGAGACGCCATCGACCACCGTTCCTATCATCCTGCCTTCCAAGGTCAGGATCATGATCACGGTCTGCGCATTGATTGTCGGATTGTCATCAGCACCGATCTTCAAGCGCAAATCCACCACCGGGATGATCTGCCCGCGCAGGTTCATCAAACCAAGGACCGCAGGCGGCGCGAAAGCCACCCGCGTGACAAGCTGCGGCTCATACCCACGCAACTCCTGAACCTGCAGAATCCGGATGCCGTATTCCTGGGATCCTGCACGAAAGATCAACCATTCACCTGCCAGGTTTTCGCGTTGCGATTCTTGTAATTGCATATCTGAGCAAGTCCTATTCAAAAATATTCTTTCAACTGTGCTGCATCGAGAATGAGCGCAACACTACCGTCACCAAGAATGGTTGCACCCGAAGTTCCACGTACTTTCATGTAATGTGTTTCCAGGCTTTTGATGACAACCTGGTGCTGCCCCAGCAATCGGTCAACAGCGATAGCAAACCTGTCTGAACCAACGTGTGCAATGACCAGGATGCACTGGCTGATGTCCTCAATGGCGTTGCGAATGCCAAAGAACCTGGCCAACCTGACAATCGGGATATGGTCACCGCGCAGACTCAGTACATGAGTACCATTGGACAGAGCATGGATCTGACCAGGCATGGGCCGCAGGCACTCCGCGATCTGTGCGAGCGGCATCACAAAGCATTCTTCGGCCACTTGCAGGGACATGCCATCCATGATGGCCAAAGTCAAAGGCAATGAAATGTAGGTGGTCGTGCCTTCACCAGGTTTGGACTCGATCCTGATCTGGCCGCCGACTTCCTGGATATTGCGACGTACCACATCCATCCCGACCCCCCGTCCTGAGACATCGGTCACCACTTCTGCTGTTGAAAATCCAGGCTGAAATATCAACCCGAATACTTCGTTGTCACTCATGTTCGGACTGACCGGCATCCCGCGCTCAATCGCCTTGGCCAGCACTTTCTCACGGTTGATTCCACCACCATCGTCCGCAACCGCAATCACGATGCGTCCACCTTCCTGGTAAGCCGACACCGTGATGGTGCCGACTTCAGGCTTGCCCTTGGCCAAGCGCACTTCAGGCTTCTCGATGCCATGGTCCATGCTGTTGCGGATCAAGTGCGTGAGCGGATCGATCATTTTCTCGATCAGGCCCTTGTCTAGCTCAGTTCCCCCACCGATGGTCTTGAGTTGGATCTTCTTGTTGAGTTTGGCGGCTGTTTCCCGCACCACCCTGGGATAGCGCCCGAATGCATAGTCGATCGGTACCATCCGAAGCGCCATGATCGATTCCTGCAAAGAACGCAGCGCTGCTGCCATCTGCTCGAATCCTTGCAGCAAATCTGCGTGCTCGATGGGATCGAGCTTATTGACCGCCTGGCTGAGAATCGACTGATTGATGACAACTTCGCCAACCTGGTTCACCAGGATGTCCACCCTTGTCGTGGCGACCCTAATCGTCCCACTGTCCTTGGATTGCGCAGCCTTGGTCGTAGCTGGAGCAGGCTGGGGAACCGAGGTTTTGTGAACGGAGGCGGTGGCTGCAGTTGCTGGAGCAGCACCGGTTTGCTGCTGCGATTGTGAACTAGACTGATGTACAGGCTGTTCTGCCTGCTGCTTGGACACTGACGGTACGTCTGGCTTGTCGATGACCTCGATTTGCATCTGGTCATCATTGATCACAAAACCGCATACGGCACGGATCACAGACTCATCAAGGTCACAATAAAGATTGACAATGGCTTGCTTGTCGTTGACATCAACCTCCGTCAACTCACCCATCAGAGTCAGTTCGTTGCGCAATGTCGCCAGGTCTGCGGCCTTGACGCCATTGAACACAATGCGAAAAGTTCTGTTCACGCCTTCCGAACCCTGGGTGTCTTCTGCCTTGTCCTCCTCTGAGTCTGCCGCTGGCATCTCAAGTTCTGGCACCGGCGCAACCGGCTCGTCTGCAACCTGGACATTGCCTTGATCTTGATCAGGATTGCGCAATTGTTCTAGTTCTGCAATCAGTGCATTGGCCACTGTTTCATCGGGTAACTCATGCGTGCGATAGACACTGATCTGGTCTGACAGGATGTCCTTGGAACGCAAGAACAGATTTTGCGCCTGCTGTGTCAGCGGAATCTCGTTGTTGCGGATGGCATCCAGAACGTTCTCGATCTTGTGGGCAGTCTGTACCAATGTCTCAAAGGTGCCGAATGTTGCAGCGCCTCCCTTGATTGAATGGACTGCTCGAAATATTGCATTCAGGTCTTCACGATCCGGATTCTCAACGTCCAGGTCCATGAGTGTCTGCTCCATGACCTGAAGCAGTTCCTCAGCCTCGTCGAAAAAGGATTCGTAAAAACTGGCAAGATCGACGCTCATTTCTTTTCAACCTCTATTGTGTCTCGCTTGTTGGAGCAACCCACTTCATCAGCATTTGCTCGGCTAGCTCTGCGCTGTTTTTGTCAATCGACTCAAACGGATTTTTCGGTTCCTCCACAGTCTGCGGCGGCCAGACTGGTGCTGGTTCATTCACTTGCGCATGTTCATTGACCTTGCTGGCAACATCAGCTGGCTTGGCCATGTTGGCAAATGTCCGACGTAACCTGTTCATGGATTCCTGACTCATCACGATGATGGTGATCCTGCGGTTGCCGTGGTCATATGGGTTTTCGCTGGCACCCATTCTGGAACCCAGACCCATGATGCTCTGTACCTTGTTCTCTGCCAGGCCACCAGCCACCAGAGAGCGTCTGGCCGCGTTGGCGCGATCAGCAGACAGCTCCCAATTGCTGTAATAGCGTTCACCTGTCGCGTATTGGGTTGCATCGGTATGCCCGGCGATCGAGATCTGGTTTGGAATGTTGTTCAGCGTACCTGCCAGTTCAGTCAGGATGGTGTGCATGTCCGGGCGCATGTTGGCGCTACCAACATCGAACATCGGTCTGTTGCGCCCATCGACAATCTGGATCATCAAGCCTTCCGGTGTCATGTCCAGAACCATCTGCGGCTTGAATTCTTTGAGCCTGGGATTGGTTGCAATCAATGTCTCGATCTGTGTTTTGAGATCTTCAAGCTGCATCTTTTCGGACTTCGCTTCGCCATTCGACCCTGTTGACCTGTTGTAGTCCTGCGATTCAGGCAATCGCATTTCCGATCCGCTCTGATTGGGGATCACACTCGGACTGCCCCCGGGAATGATGTTTGGAGACGACGTATTGCCTTTTATCGGTGAAACAGACAGCAGCGGCCGCTTGAAAAACTCTGCGATGGTCGGGAGCTCGTCCTTAGGCACCAGCGTGAGAAGCCACATCACCAGGAAAAACGCCATCATGGCCGTCATGAAGTCGGCATAGGCGATTTTCCAGCTACCGCTGTGCCTCTCCTCCTCGTGTGTAGGAGGTCTGCGTATGACAATACGGTGCGACTTGTTGCCGGCCATTTCTTAACCCTTGCTACTGCCAGAGGACTTGACTGAACGGACTTCGTTCTCAAGCTCAATGAATGATGGCCGGACATTCGAGAAGAGGACTTTGCGGCCAAACTCCACTGCGATCTGCGGCGGATAGCCGTTCATGTAGGCAAGCAGGGTGAGCTTGATGCATTCGATCGACTTGGACGACTCATTGGCCCTTCTCTCAAGCACATCAGCCAAGGGTAGGACAATGCCATAGGCCAGATAAATACCAAGGAATGTTCCCACCATGGCTTTGGAAATCAGGTCTGCAAGAATCACCGGAGGCTGATCGACTGCAGCCAGCGCCTTGATTACACCGAGCACTGCTGCCACGATTCCGAAGGCGGGCAAGGCATCACCAACAGCACGCATGGCACGTGTCGTGATCTTGCTCTCATGCTTGAAGGTCTCGATCTCCTGATCCATCAAGGTCTCGATCTCCAGCGAGCTCATGTTGCCACTGAGCATCAGACGCATGTAGTCAACGATAAAGTCCATCACCCGCTGATCCTTCAGGACAAGCGGGTGCTCCTTGAAAATTGGGCTTTGTGCAGGATCCTCGATGTCTCCCTCAATGCTGTTCTGGCCTTCTCTCTTGGCTTTGCGCAGCAACTTGTAAAGGCAAGCCATGATGTTCAGGTACGCCGCCTTGTCATAAGGCGAGCGTCGAAACGCCTTGGGAAAATCTTCGAACATCATCTTCAACGAGCGCTTGCTGTTGCCGGCGATGAAAGCACCGATGGCCGCTCCGCCTATCAAGACAAATTCCAGCGGCTGGTTCAACGCCAGCAGCGACCCGCCCATGGCGATGTAACCACCTACTACACAAACAAGCGCCAGCGCATATCCGATGATCAGTAACACGATAACCTCTGTAGAAACTTGCCGTTTTTCACGGCACCTGGTCCTGCAACCTATCCTGCCATTGAAACTTCAGAACCACTGCCTGGTGCATGCCCACAGTGCGCCAGCCATGCCGTTAGAGTGACATCAAGCAAAAGATATATTTACGACTGAATTATACAAACATACTAGCTGATTTAATAGACACATGTTCCAGACACCATGTCCTTGCAGCCAGTGTCAAACAGATCGATTCTTCGTGCCAAGTGCCGGGAGCACTTCGAGCGCATCCCGGCCAAACCTGCTTTGCTGACCACTACTGGCACACTACCTCTTGAGCACGGACACCTCGTGACCCAGACCATCTGACTCAGCAACCAGTTTCTGACTGATTTCGCTCAAGTCCTGAACCATCTCAGCGTTGTTCTGGGTTGAACGATCCATCTGAGCAATAGCCTGGTTGATCTGGTCAAGACCCTTGGATTGCTCAATCGAGGACGCCGTGAACTCGTCCATGATGCTCGCCACCTTCTGCACCGACTCCATGATCTGACGCACGGCACGTCCAGCGGCATCAGCCTGCTCGGAACCAATCGACATGGTTCTGACAGAATCATCGATCAGGGATTTGATCTGCAGCGCAGCCTTGCCACTATTTTCTGCGAGGTTCCTGACCTCCGCGGCCACTACCGCAAATCCCTTACCCTGCTCACCTGCGCGTGCGGCTTCCACAGCAGCATTGACCGCCAGAATATTGGTCTGGAAGGCAATATCCTTGATCAGGTTGACGATGTCGGCAATGCGCTTGGAACTTGCATTGATCTCATGCATCGTGGAAATCAACTGGTCGACAGATTGCGAACCAGTCTCAGCGACTACCATGCTCTCACGGCTGAGTTGGTTTGCAGAAGCCGCATTGTTGGCATTCTGGCGGACCGTGACTGTAATTTCCTCAAGGCTTGCCGCTGTTTCCTGAATCGCAGCCGCCTGGGATTCGGTCCGCTCCTGCAAGGCAAGGCTGCTGTCCTTGATCACGGCAACAGCTGTTGAAGTCCTTTGCACTGCGGCACTGACGTTTTCTGCGATGCCCGTCAGGCTCTTTCGGAGCATGTCGAGGTAACCGGCCAGAAACATGAACTCGCCTTCGAACTTGGCGTTACTCGTGTACTTGAGGTTGCCGCCCGCAATCTGACGCGCGGTCTCCATGATGCCGTTCATGGCACTTATGAACTTGCCGCGCACACGAAATGCTTCATAGGTATTCAGGCTCGCCCAGCCCAACCATGCAAACCACCAGCCTGGATGGATAGCATCACTATTGTTGAAAAACAGGATCATGAGTGGCAGGAAGATCACAGCCACCAGCATCCGGTAGATACAGGGAAGCACGCCACGCGAAAAAATGGCTGTCACACACTTCAGAGCCTTGCGCCAGCCTGTCGGGACGATCTGACCCTGACTGATCTTGTAGCCTTTGAGCTTACCTTTGTTGATCTTGTCATAGATGGCAGACGCCATTTTGATCTGCTCACGGGTAGGCGCGACACGGACTGATGCAAATTCGGTGATCTTGCCATCCTCAATGATGGGCATCACATTGGCATGCACCCAGTAGAAACCACCATCTTTTCTTCGATTCTTGACCAGTCCAGACCAAGGGCGCCCCGCCTGGATGGTTTTCCAGAGATCCTCAAAGGCTGCTGGAGGCATATCGGGATGCCTGACAAGATTGTGCGGACTCCCTACGAGCTCTTCCTTGCTAAACCCGCTTATATCAATAAAGGCTTGATTGGCGTAGAGAATTCGCCCCTTGAGATCTGTTCTTGAAAATAAGTATTGATCTTGTCCAACGACGGTTTCTTTGTCGAAAACAGGAAGATTCTTTCTCATGAGAACAGCTTCACCTTGGGGTGTTGTGGCGCGATCAACTCATCGCCATCATTTGGGTTGACTATTTGGATCATGGAACAGCACCAGCCTTCTGGCACTGAACAAAGCAAACCGCACAGTCCTTCAAGAGATTGGCAAGTGTCATGGCCCCGACATGCAACCTCGCAAGCAAAACCTTTGCGCAAAAACACGCATACCTGACCCAGCGCCACATGGCTGGTTTCAGCGCATGGTATTTCCAGCGACATGTTTCATGCACCAAGCCAGGAACACTGCTAGCAGTTGCCCTGAAATCTCTCCACCACTCTTTAAGCGTGCTGCCAAGCCTTCATGAGCATGAAATTCATCGAAGCTGAATCAACTCAGCTTGTTTTCTCTCATTAATACTGACAGAAACGACTATTCGAATTTGCTTCATTTCGATATTAGCAGTCACATGCACCAACTGCAATAACAACTTGTCTGATATGTCTTTTATGTTGCTTTTATTGGAAATTCTGTTGACATAAATCAAAAGCAAAAAAGTACACACAACGACGTTTCCAGGATTAATCTGAAATTTCAGCGAAACATGACGTTAACGTCGTATCGTAGATTGTCCTATCTGTCATCTCAGTGATACAAAATAGCCAAGTTTAGTTTTACAAACGGCTCATGCAGCCAGTCATCAGGAGTGCTCCATGTCCGTCAAAGAACCCACAATCAGAGAATTGAAAGCAATGCGCGAAGAAATCGACGCCAAGCTCAAGCAGCTTTTGGCCAAGCGCAACGATGCCATGACAAGCATTGCCAGGGTCATGCACAAGTTTGACATCTCAGTGCAGGAGCTTTCCGAGTTCCTGATCCAGCACAAAGAGCTTGAAGTCAAGATGTCCCACAGCGGTGCAGTCGAGCGCAAAGTTGACCCTGTCAAGCAACCTGGGGCAAGGCTGAATGCTACAACCTCATCACCGAGTGTGAGTGCTACCAAGTCAGAAGCAGTTGCTCCCGAAGTTGATGCAACGGCAGCAAACAGCCACGACAGCGACGAGTTGGATATCCTCCAGCCACACTTTGTCGAGAATCAGAATGAAGCGGACCCACCGCCCAACATCCGCTAAGGACATGCCGGACATAGCAACCGGGAGAAATCTTGACACCCTCTTTGAGCTGAAGACGGGAGATTCCTACGGCGATCACCCCTGCAGTGAACCGCTATGTGTCGCATCGGTGGGTTCCTGCTACTGGCGACAATGCTGCGACTCTCACTTCACTGGCGCAACGGACGTATCCCACCCTGAAAAGAATGTTGATCGCGCCAGCCACATCGGATTGCAGTAGACGCCCCAATGAAAGCATCGGTACGGCTGTGCTGTGGGTTGCGCTTCTTGCCCGCCCTCAGGCGAAGGGGCTTGTCGTGCATCTGGTCAATCGGCATAGGGGGCAGTTCATCTGAACTGCGCCCCTGCCACACCACCCGGCATGCGGGTCCGCACCGGGCGGTTCGAGAAGTTGAGGTCAGGAGAGTCGAGGTAGCCCCAGGCGGTCGAAG
>Ga0180217_1000468_pt1 | contig 65634 bp, 65 predicted proteins | sample eDN3rd37CBELigOP_FD_128521 | JGI IMG/M metagenome (GOLD analysis project Ga0180217, IMG submission 128521) | Enriched Organic Plus compost microbial communities from Emeryville, California, USA - eDNA 3rd pass 37_C BE-Lig OP (version 2) (version 2) ...
GACTGGACCTTCGGCGGCCTGCCGATGACCGACTTCCAGGCGATGCTCGCGGCGATCCCGCAGACCGACGACTACGTCGCCTACGTCGACGCCCACTGGCACGAGCTCATCGAGCGGTACCGGCCCGACGTGCTCTGGGGCGACATCGGCTCGCCCGCCGCCTTCGACATCGACGGCCTCTTCGCCGACTACTACGCGGCGGTGCCCGACGGGGTGGTGAACAACCGCTTCGACTGGATCGCCCAGACGGCCGGGATGAAGCACTGCGACTTCGTGACCCCGGAGTACTCCACCAAGGGCGACCCGGCCCGGAAGTGGGAGTCCACCCGGGGCATCGGCACGTCGTTCGGCTTCAACCGCCTCGAGTCCGAGGAGACCTACCTGGCCCCCGACGAGCTGATCCGGATGTTCGTCGACATCGTCGCCCACGGCGGGAACCTGCTCCTCAACGTCGGTCCCACCGGGGACGGCGTCATCCCGTTCGCGCAGGCGCAGCGGCTCCTCGCGCTCGGCTGGTGGCTGCGCACGAACGGCGAGGCGATCTACGGCACCCGCCCGTGGGTCCGCCAGGTGGGCAAGACCGGCGAGGGCCACGAGGTCCGCTACACGCACTCGCCCGACGAGGGCGCGCTGAACGCGATCGTCCTCGACACGCCCACCTCGGACGTCGTCGAGCTCGACGTCACCCCGCCTCCCGGCGCCGACGTGCGGATGCTCGGCCACGCCGAGGCCCCGCTGGCCTGGGAGGCGACGAGCTCGGGCTGCCGCGTCACGCTGACCGGTCAGCCGGCCCCGGGCCCCGCCCTCGCGCTCCGCATCACGCCCGCACCCGCGGACTGAGCCGCCGCTCGGCGGTTCGGTGGGGCCGCGGCGGGGCAGGCACACCGCGTGCCCCGCCCCGCCGTCCCCACCGCCGCCGACCGCTGGCTGACCTTCGCGTTCGACGTCCTCGCCACGTACCGCCTCACCCGGCTCGCCACGGCCGACGTCATCAGCGAGCCGGCCCGCCAGGCCGTGCTCCGCCACACCGGCGCCGAGCCCCCGCCGGGGGAGGACGACCCGACCGCGCAGGAGATCGTCGAGAGCCTCGACGACCCGCCCCGCCTCGCCACCCTCGTGACCTGCCGCTGGTGCGCGGGCATGTGGATCGCCGCCGGCGTCTCCGCCGCCCGCCGCCTCGCCCCCGGCCCGTGGGACCTCGCCGCCCGGGGCCTCGCCCTCTCCGCCGGCGCCGTCCTCCTCGCCCGCTTCGAGGACGACTGATCCTCCGGGCCTCCCGAGGGATCGGTGAGGAGAGGCCGCGGGCGAGCAGGCGCCGATCTGGAGGGCCTGGCGGGGCGATGCTGCCGAATCGGGGGTTCCCTGACAAACGTGTGTTCGATACGATGAGCGCATCCCTTCGGGACCCGGGATCGGATCAGGGTCCCCGACACGTGAGCGGGCGCCTGCGACCCACCTCGGTGGTGGTCGAGGGCGCGTCCCGGAGGGAGGTGCGGCCCGGTGGCCGATGCGTCGAGCGCCTCGAGCGAGACCCGGTCCGAGCGGGTGCGTGCGCTGCGGGGCTGCTCGGCCGGCGATCGCGCCGACGCCATCGAGCAGCTGGGGGCGCTGCTCTGCGCGGTGCAGGCCGAGCTGCTCGACGTCATCACCGCCGCAGACGCGGAGCGCGACTGGGCCGCAGACGGGGCCACCGGGATGGTCGAGTGGCTCGTCGGCGCGCTGCGCGTCTCCCGGGACACCGCTCGAGCCTGGGTCCGCACCGGCGCCGCCCTGGACCGGCTCCCGGCGCTGCGGGAGGCGTTCAGCGACGGACTGCTGTCGTGGGATCAGGTCCGCCCCGCCACCGGGTTCGTGACCCCGGAGTCCGACGCCGACGAGGCGCAGCGGCTCCAGACCTGCTCGGCGGCCCAGGTGGAGGACCTCGCCCGCCAGCACCGGTGCATGGACCGACGTCGGGCCGAGCGGGCGGGCACCCGGCGGTTCTTCCGCTCCCGGGTCGACCACGAGCTCGGGGGCCGGCGGTACACGGGCTTCCTGCCCGACACCGAGGCCGCCCGCCTCGACCATGTGCTCGACCGCATCGCCGAGCAGGCCGGCCCGAACCACGCCACCGGCCTCTACGACCCGTTCGACGCGCGACGGGCCGACGCCCTCGTCGACCTCGCCGACCAGGCGGCGGGTGCGCTGTCTGACCCCGACTCGGCGCTCGTCGTCGTCCACGCCCCAGCCGAGGTGATCGACGGTGCCGTCGACGGCAACGGCCAGCTCGACGACCTCCAGGTCGCCCGGGACTCCGTGCTCCGGATGCTCTGCGACTGCAAGCTCGAGATCCACCTCGACACGCCCGACGGCGTCACCGTCGGCATCGGCCGGGGCGACCGCACGATCCCCCGCTGGCTCCGCCGGCGCATCCTGCGCCGCGACGGAGGCCGGTGCCGGTTCCCCGGCTGCGGCCGGCGCGTCCGCCAGATCCACCACATCCGCTGGTGGCGCGACGGTGGCACCACCGACGCCAGCAACCTCGTGGGGCTCTGCTGGTACCACCACCGCCTCGTCCACGAGGGCGGCTGGACGATCGAGGGGAGCCCCGAGATCGGGGATCTCGCCTTCGTCAGCCCCTTCGGCCGTCGGCACCGATCCAGACCCGCCCCGCTCCGGCGGGACACCCGCACCCGAGCCGGGCGAGCCGCCGGCACCCACCTCGTCGACCGCGCGGGGGTGAGCCGGAGCCGCGCTCCCTAGCGGTCGAGCTGGCGCTCCACCCAAGCCAGGCCGAGGGAGAGCGCGAGAAGCATCGCGAGCGCGATCAGCAGGTGGACGACCCATGCGCCGACGAGCGTCGGGCCGCCCCAGGAGGTCGCGGGGTTGCCGGCCATCGTCGGGTAGAGCAGGCCCCGCAGCACGACGATGAGCCAGAACGGGATCGTGCCGAGGCGGGAGGCGACGGGCACCGAGGCGGCGCGCGCTCGCAGGCGATCGGCCAGCTCCGGCCGTCCGGTGCGCGCGGCGACGCGGGCGCCCACCCACGTCGGCACCGCCGTGGCGATGACCCCGGTCCGCTCGAGCAGCCGGTCCTGCGCCATCAGCCCTTGGGGCGCTCGCCGTAGTCGCCGAACGGGCGGTCCCGCTCGCGGACGGCCTCCCGGAACCCCACCTCCTGGGAGCGGCGCACGAAGTCGACGCCCTCCTGCGTGTGGCGGGCCATGCCGTCGAAGAGGGTGCCGAGGCGGCGGGAGGCCGGCGGGTCGTACATGTGGTCGGCCACGGCGTTGAGGGCCATCGTCACCATCTCCAGCTGGTTGGCCGGCACGAGCGCGATGCGCTGGGCGAGGGCCATGGCCCGGTCGGCCAGCGCCTCGTCCGGCACCACCTCGAGGACAAGTCCGAGCTCGAGCGCCGTGGCGGCGTCGATCTCGTCGCCGGTCAGCATGTAGCGGCGGGCCTGCTGGAGGCCCATGCGGGCCACCCACACCCACGGCGCCTCGGGGATCCCCCAGACCCGCGACGGCGGGTAGCCGAAGCGGGCCGACTCGGCGGCGACGATCAGGTGCGCGTTGAAGACCATGTTCGTGCCGCCCGCGATGCACCAGCCCTGGACGGCGGCCACGGTGGGCTTCACCGACTCGTGCAGCTTCGCCCAGGTCGCCGCGAACGGGCCGATGACGTGCTGGTCGGCCACGAGGTCCCACCGGCGCTGGGGGGCGTCGTCGTCGGCGGCCTGCGCCGCCGTCGACCAGTCGAGCCCGTACCCGGCGCAGAAGGCCGGGCCCTCGGCGTCGAGGAGGATCACCCGCACGGCCGGATCCCGCTGCGCGTCGTCGAGCGCCGCGCCCAGCTCGTCCCGCAGCTGCGGGGTGATCGTGTTGTAGGCCTCGGGCCGGCACAGCGTGAGCCGCCGCACCGCCCCCTCCGTCGTCACTCGGACCGCGTCCCCCATGGCGCGGACCCTATCGACGTCCCGCCGCGGCCCTCCCGCGATCTCCCGCGGCACGGCGGGATCGGGCAGGCCAGGATGGCGGGATGACCGCGCTGCGCCTGCGCCCGCTCCGGGAGTCCGACGAGGCGGCCGTGCTGGCGGTGCACCGCGAGATGCGGGCGCGGGACGGGTTCAGCTTCCTGCTCGGGTACGTCGGGCAGCCCTTCGCCGAGGTGGTCGAGCACCACCGCCTGTGCGCCCTCGGCCAGGACCTCCCGCCCGGGCTCGTGCCGGCGACCTTCCTCGTCGCCGAGGTGGACGGCGAGCTCGTCGGCCGGACCTCGATCCGCCACGAGCTCAACCCGGACCTCGAGCGCGAGGGCGGCCACATCGGCTACGGCGTGGTGCCGGCCCACCGGGGTCGGGGGTGGGCGACGGAGATCCTGCGCCAGTCGCTGATCGTGGCGCGCGCCCTCGGCGTCGACCGGGCCCTCCTCACCTGCGACGACGACAACCTCGCCTCGGCTCGGGTGATCGAGCGCAACGGCGGCGTCCTCGCCGACCGCGTCGACATCCTCGGGTCCCTGATCCGGCGCTACTGGATCGACTGAGCCGTTATTCGCTTGGCGTCGGTGGCGGGCGTCGGTACGGTCGTCGACATGTTCCTGCGTGACTGAGCGAGCGCCCCTGGCGCCCACCCGCTGAGCGGGTCCCCCGCGGCTGTGACGCCGCTGCGCACGTGAACACCGTCGGACCCTGACGTCCGGCCCGATCCTCGGAGAGGAGGATCACCCATGGCGAAGCCCACCCGCGCTCGACGCGGCGGTCGGGTCACCCCGAAGGGCACCCAGCCCGCCCGCTCGCAGCCCCGCGCTGCGGCCCCCGCGCCGGCCTCGGTCCGCTCCGGCCCCCGCCGGCTCGACCCGCCGAAGGCCGCCCCCGGCCGCGGCACCCACGTCCCGGCGCGCGCCGGCCACCACCGCGGCCAGCGCTAGCCCGGCCCCAGGTCGGTGCGCGGTCCCGTGCCCCATGCGCACGTGGACCCGCCCCGATCTGGGACCCTGCCCCGATGGAGGACACCTCACCCGCATGCTGATCGCCAAGGATCTCGTCCGCTACCACGGGGCACAGGTGGTGCTCGGGGGTGTGTCGGTCTCGATCACCCCCGGCACCCGCCTGGGCGTCGTCGGTCCCAACGGGATCGGCAAGTCGACGCTCCTGCGTGCCCTCGCCGGCGCCGAGCCCCTCGACGGCGGCGCCGTGGAGCGGACGCCGGCCACCACCACCGTGGGCTGGCTGCCCCAGGAGCCGGACGCCCGACCCGGTGAGACCCTGCGGGCCTACCTGGCCCGTCGCACCGGCGTCGCCGCCGCCAGCCGGGCCCTCGACGAGGCCACCGCCGCCATGACCGACGACGTCGCCACGATCGAGGCCTACAGCGCCGCGCTCGAGCACTTCCTCGCCGTCGGCGGCGACGACCTCGACGCCCGCATCGGCACCGTCCTCGACCAGGTCGGCCTGCCCGCGGACCGCCTCGACGTCGAGGTCGGCCACCTCTCCGGCGGCCAGGCGGCCCGCGCCGCGCTCGCCGCCATCCTCCTGTCCCGCCAGGACGTGCTGCTCCTGGACGAGCCCACCAACGACCTCGACTTCGCCGGTCTCGACCTGCTCGAGCGCTTCGTGGCGTCCACGTCGAGCGCCGTGGTCGTCGTCTCCCACGACCGGGCCTTCCTCGACCGCGCCGTGACCCGCATCCTCGAGCTGCGCCTCCCGGACCACGACGCGGTGGAGCACGCCGGCGGGTGGAGCGACTACGTCGCCTCCCGCGAGCTGGCCCGGCGGCAGCAGGAGGAGGGGTACGAGCGGTACGTCAGCGAGCGGGACCGCCTCGTGGAGCGGCAGCGCACCCAGCGGCAGTGGACCGAGCAGGGCGTGCGCAGCGCGAAGCGCAAGAAGAGCGACAACGACAAGTTCATCCCCCACCTCAAGGCCCAGCGCTCCGAGCAGCTGGCGGCCAAGGTGAAGGCGACCGAGAAGGCGATCGAGCGCCTCGAGGTGGTCGACAAGCCGTGGGAGCCGTGGCGCCTCCAGCTCACCTTCGGCGACGGCGGTCGGGCCGGTGACGTCGTCGCCCGCCTCGACCGGGCCGTCGTCGACCTCGGCGGGTTCCGCCTCGGCCCCGTCGACCTCGAGATCGGCTGGCGGGACCGGGTGGCGATTCTGGGGCCGAACGGCAGCGGCAAGACCACGCTGCTGCGGGCGCTGCTCGGCGAGGTCCCCCTCGCCGGGGGGCACCGCTGGATGGGCCCGGGCGTCACCGTCGGGCTCGTCGACCAGCGCCGGCTCCGGGCCGGGGGCGATGAGCCCCTGCTGCGGGGGTTCATGGCCCGCACCGGGCTCGATGTGCCCGAGGCCCGCACGCTGCTGGCCAAGTTCGGGCTCGGCGCCGACCACGTGGACCGGGAGGGGCAGCACCTCTCCCCGGGGGAGCGGACCCGAGCGCTGCTGGCCGAGCTCATGGCTCGCGGGGTGACCTGCCTCGTCCTCGACGAGCCCACCAACCACCTCGACGTGGAGGCCATCGAGCAGCTCGAGTCCGCCCTCGCCGCGTTCCGGGGCACGGTCCTGCTCGTGACCCACGACCGGGCCTTCCTGGAGGCCGTCGAGGTCACGCGCACCGTGGAGCTGGGTGGAAAAACTTGAGCATGGTGTTGTCAAGAAATCTGTTGCTCCCTACACTGTGGGCAGCACCACAGACGTGACAGCACGAGGAGGTACGCGGATGCTCATGCGCTTCGATCCCTTCCGTGAGCTCGACCGCCTCACCCAGTCGGTCTGGGCCGAGCCCCGGGTCGCGATGCCGATGGACGCCTACCGCACCGGCGACCGCGTCCACGTGGAGCTCGACCTGCCCGGCCTCGACCCGGACTCGATCGAGGTGACGGTGGAGAAGGACGTGCTCACGATCTCCGCGGAGCGCCCGGACCGTCGCCCCGAGGACGCCCGGGTGCTCGTGGCCGAGCGGCCCCACGGCTCGGTCATGCGCCAGCTCTTCCTGGGCAAGGGCCTCGACCCCGACCGCATCGAGGCCCGCTACGACCACGGCGTGCTGGCGGTCACGATCCCCGTGGCCGAGGCGGCCAAGCCCCGCCGGGTGGAGATCGCCCGCGGCCCGGCCACCCCGGCCATCGAGGCCAGCTCCACCGAGGGCCGCGACGCGACGTCCGACCAGACGGACCCCGTCGCCGCCTGACCCGATCACGGCGCCGGCCCGCCGGCGCCCCAGGTGCCCGAGGCCGCCGCGCGGCGATCCGCGCGGCGGCCTCGTCGCGCCCGGCCCGATCGCGGACCACCGCCGGGCGCGGGCCATGATGCGGGGATGCCCGACCTCGCCCGCCTCCGCCCGGCGCTCGGCGCGCTCGGCGCCGGGGGGCTGCTGTGCCTGTCGCTGCCCCCGTTCGGGTGGTGGCCCCTGGCCTTCGCCGGCATCGCGCTGCTCGACCACGTGATCGCCGGCCAGCCCGCCGGCGCCCGGTTCTGGCGGGGCTGGGCCTGCGGGATGGGCTGCTTCATCCCCTCGCTCAGCTGGATCACCGCGCTGACCCCGCCCGGCTACCTCATCGCCTGCGTCGTCTACGCGGCGATGATCGGGGCCGGCGTGGCCGCGACGCCCCCCGGTCGCGGGCGGTGGCTGGCGCTGGCCGGGACCTGGTCGCTGGCCGAGCTCGTGCGCTGGACCTGGCCCTTCGGCGGGGTCCCGCTGGCCAACCTCGCCATCGGCCAGGTGTCTGGTCCGCTGGCGCCGATCCTGCGGGTCGGCGGTCCGCTCCTGCTCGTCGCCGCGACCGTCCTGCTCGGCCTGGCCCTCGCCGCCGCCGTGCAGCGGGCGGGCCGTCCCGCCCTCGCCCTGACCGCCGCGGTCGCCGCGCTCGTCGCCCTGAGCGCCGTCGCGCCGCAGGGCCACCGGGTGGGGGAGGTCGAGGTCGCCGCCGTCCAGGGGGGCGGGCCGCAGGGCACCCGCAAGAGCGAGACCGGCGTCGTCGCGCCGTTCCGGGCCGCCGTCGACGCCACGGCGCTCGTGACGCCGCCGGTCGACCTCGTGGTGTGGCCGGAGGACGTCATCGACACGGACGAGGCCTTCGTCGACCACGCGTGGTTCGACGTCGTCGCCGACCTGGCCCGGGACCTCGGCGCGCCGATGCTCGTCGGCACGGTGGAGGGGGCGGGGTCCGAGCACTTCACGAACGCCGCCGTGCTGATCGGCGCGGACGGCGAGGTCGCCGGCCGGTACGAGAAGGTCCACCGGGTGCCCTTCGGCGAGTACGTGCCGCTGCGCTCCCTCCTCGAGCCGATCGCCGGGGACGCGCTGCCGTCCCGGGACGCGCTCATCGGCCAGGACCCGAACCTGCTCGACGTGCCCGGCGAGGTCGGCCTCGTCACCGCGCCGATCTCCTGGGAGGTGTTCTTCCCGGACCGGACCCGGGAGGGCGTCGCGGCCGGGGCCCGGCTCGTCCTCAACCCGACCAACGGCTCGTCGTTCACCGGCACGATCGTCCAGTCCCAGCAGGTGGCGACGTCGCGCATGCGGGCCATCGAGAGCGGCCGCTGGGTCGTGCAGGTGGCGCCGACCGGCTTCACCGCGATCATCGACGAGGACGGCACCGTCCTCGAGCGCAGCGCGATCAGCGAGGCCCGCGTGCTGCAGCGCACGGTCGAGCTGCGCGAGGGCCTGACGATCTACACCCGCTGGGGTCTCGCGCCGGGACTGGCCCTCGCGCTGGCCTGCGTCGTCGCCGGGTGGGCGGTCGAGCGCCGCCGCGACGCGGCCGAGGGCTGAGGGCCCGCGGGCCCGACCGCTACGCGGGAGCGGGCGCCGGCGTGGACTCGACGAGCGTGAAGTGCCCGACGATGCGCTGGGCCGCGCTGCCCTTCGGGTGGCAGGCGAACAGCGTGGCCCGGTAGCCGTAGGACTGGTCGACGATCCAGAGGGCCTCGTCGTCCACCACCTCGATGCGGTCGAGCGCGTACACGTGACGGGCGCCGTCGGCCATCGAGAAGATCAGCTGATCGCCGGGCTGGAGCAGGTCGAGGTCGAAGAAGGGGCGGGTCTTCGTGACCCGGTGGCCGGCGATCACCACGTTGCCGAGCTCCCCGGGCATGGCCGTGCCGGGCCAGTGGCTCGGGCCCCGGTCGATGGCGGTCAGGGTGACGCCCTCGAAGAACGGCTGCGACAGGCCGATGGCCGGGATCTCGAGCTGCCCGTGGCGGATCTCCGGGGTGGGCGCCCGGGCGTCGAGCGGCGACGGCTCGGGGACCGGGAGCGGTGCCTTGAGGCTGCCGACGAGGCGGGCTGCCGTGCCCGTGATCGGCGAGAGGTCGGCCTCCTCCGGCGCCTCGGCGGTCACCGTGGTCGCGTCCTCGGCCGTCAGCCGCGCCGCGGCCACGCCCCCGCCCGCGGCGAGGAGGGCGAGGATCGACGCGAGCAGCGCCCGCAGCCCCCAGCTCCTGCGGCGGTCGTCCATGGCCGCCATGATGCCGCGGCGCGCCCGGCGGCGCCCGTCAGCGCCGGTGCGGCTCAGCGGGTGGCGAGGGCCCGCGTCGCCGCGGCCTGACCCTGGCGGATGCAGGCCGGGACGCCAAGGCCCCGCATCGCGGCGCCGGCCACGACGACGCCGGGCGCGGCCATCGCCAGCTCGGCGTCGACGGCGTCGACCCGGGCCAGGTGGCCGGGCCGGTACTGCGGGAACGACCCGGGCAGGCGGGTGATCCGCACCTCCTCGGGCTCCCCGACGAGGGCCATCGTGTCGGCCAGGTCGGCGAGCACCGCGGCCTCGAGCTCGCCGTCGCTCATGCGCAGCGCCCGGTCGTCGCCGTCGCGCCCGACCGACGCCCGCAGCCAGACCGTGCCCGGCTCCGCCAGGTGGGCCCACTTGCTGCTGGCCCACGAGCAGGCCGTGATCGTGCGCCCCTCGACGGCCGGGACGAGGTAGCCGCTGCCGTCGAGCTCGCGCTCCACGCCGTCGCGCTCGACGGCGATCGACACGAGGGCCACCGACGCGTAGGGGATGCCGGCCAGCAGCGTGGCCGCCCGGGGGGCGACGGGCCGCACGAGCCCAGCGGCCACCCCGGCCGGCGCGGCGAGGACGACGAGGTCGGCGTCGACCGGCGGGAAGCCGTCGAGGACGAGGCGCCACCCCGCACCCTCCCGCTCGAGGGCCACGGCGCGGCCCCGCACGAGGTGCAGGCCGCGGTCGGCGGCGTCGTGGTGGACGGCCTGGGCCAGCGCGCCCATCCCGCCCCGCGGCGCGTAGAACACCGGGGCCTCGGGGTCGGCGACGGCGGCCCGCTGGGCGCGGCAGGCCTCGATGAGCGAGGGCGCGCCGCTCCGCGCGGCGGCGTCGAGCTGCGGCACGGTGGCGGCGAGGCTCAGCTCGTCCACGGCCCCGGCGTTGATCCCGCCGACGAGCGGGTCCACGAGGCGGTCCACGACCTCGTCGCCGAGGCGGGCCCGGAACAGCTCGCCGATGGCGACGTCGCCGTCCGGGGCCGCGAGCGGCTCCTCGAGGTCCCGGCGGGCGGCCGCCACCCCAGCCGCGGACACGATGCCGGACGCCTCGAGCGCCTCGAGGTCCGTCGGCACCCCGAGCACCTGCTCGGCCGGCAGGCGGCGGAGGGCGCCGCGGCTCCACACGAAGGCGCTGCGCTGGGCCGGGGACACGAGGTCCCCGTCGAGCCCGAGCTCGCGGCAGAGGGCGACGCCCTCGGGGACCCGGGCGAGGAACGCGTCGGCCGCGTCGTCGAGGAAGCCGCCCGCGAACCCGGTGGTCTGGAGCTTGCCGCCGATCCGGTCGGGCTCGACGAGCGTGACGTCGAGGCCGGCCTGGAGCAGGGCCCGGGCCGCCACGAGCCCGGTGATCCCACCGCCGACGACGGCTGCGGTGGCCACGTCAGGCGCCTTCCGGCGCGGCGGCGAGCACCCGGTCGGCCAGCGCCGCGAACGTCGCCGCGTCGTCGTTCAGGACGCGGGTGCGGGCGAAGGCGAGCCCGAGGGACTCGGCCTTGGCCCGGGCCTCGATGTCGAGGTCGTAGCGGACCTCGAGGTGATCGCTCGTGAACCCCTGCGGGCAGACGAGCACGCCGTCGGCCCGCCCGGTCTCGGCCAGGTCCTCGAGCACGCTGAGGATGTCCGGGCCCCGCCAGGGCTCCGGGGTGCGCCCGGCGGACTGCCAGCACAGAGACCAGCCGGCCCAGCGGTCGAGCCCCGCGGCCTCGGCCACGGCCGCGGCGGACTCCCGGAGCTGGTCGGGGTAGGGGTCGTCCTGCAGGACCCGCTCGGGCAGCGAGTGGGCGGTGAAGAGGACCTTCGTGCGCTCGGGCAGCCCGGCCAGCCCGTCGCGGACGGCGGCGGTCAGGAAGGCGAGGTGCGGGGCCTCCAGGTGCCAGGACTCGACGGCGCCGACGGCCATCCCGGCCTGGGTGGCCGCCTCGTGCAGCCGCCCCAGGTACTCGCCCACCGACGCGCCGCTGTAGTGCGGGGCGAGGACGAGGCCGACGACGGCGGTGATGCCCTGCTCGGCCAGCGCGGCGACCGCATCCTCGATGAACGGCGCGGCGTGCTTCTGGCCGAGGACGACGACGGTCCCGTCCGGGCGGCGCTCGTCGAGGGCGCGGGCGAGGGCCTGGCGCTGGGCCTCGGTGCGCTCGGCGAGCGGCGAGATGCCCCCGATGGCCTCGTAGCGGGCGACGAGCTCGGCCAGCTGCTGCGGCTCGGGGCGGCGGCCTCGGCGGATGTGCGTGTAGTACGCCTCGACGTCCTCCAGCCGGGCCGGGGTGCCGTAGGCCATCACGACGACGCCGAGGCGGTCAGCCACCGGTGCCCTCCTCGACCACGTCGGCCCGGCCCTCCTCGTGGACGAGGTCCACGACGGCCTTCAGGACGCCCGGGTCGAGCTCGGGGAGCACCCCGTGGCCCAGGTTGAAGATGTGCCCGGGGCGACCGCCGTTGCGGGCCAGCACGTCTCGGGTCCGCTCGGCGACGACCTCCCACGGGGCGAGGCACACGGCCGGGTCGAGGTTGCCCTGGACGGCCTTGCCGGGGACCCGGCGGCGCGCCTCGTCGAGGGGCACCCGCCAGTCCACGCCGACCACGTCCGCGCCGGCGTCGCCCATGAGCCGGAGCAGCTCGCCGGTGTTCACGCCGAAGTGGATGCCCGGCACGCCGAGGTCGGCCAGGGCGGAGAACACCTTGGCGCTGGCCGGCATCACGTACCGCTCGTACACGTCGGGGGCGAGCGCGCCGGCCCACGAGTCGAAGAGCTGGAAGGCCCGGGCCCCGGCCTCGACCTGCGCCCGGATCGACGCGATGGCCATGTCGGCCAGCCGGTCGACGAGCTCGGCCCACAGCGCCGGCTCGCCGAACATCATCGCCTTGGTGTGCCCGTAGGTCCGAGACGGCCGGCCCTCGATCAGGTAGCTGGCCACGGTGAACGGGGCGCCGGCGAAGGCGATGAGCGGCACCTCGGGCGGCAGCTCCCGCACCACGAGGCGGACGGTCTCGCCCACGTACGGGGCGTCCACGTCGGGCTCGTAGGGGCGGAGGCGGTCGAGGTCGGCCGCGGTGCGCAGCGGCTGGTCGACGACCGGGCCGACGCCGGGGGTGACGTCGAGGCCGAAGCCGATGGCCGCGGCGGGGACGACGATGTCGCTGTAGAGGATGGCGGCGTCGACGCCGTAGCGGCGCACGGGCTGGAGGGTGATCTCCGCCGACAGCTCCGGGTCCCGGATGGCCTCCAGGATGCTCCCCTCGCCCCGCACGGCCCGGTACTCGGGCAGCGACCGGCCGGCCTGGCGCATGAACCACACCGGCACCCGGGGTGCGGGGAGGCCGCGGGCGGCGAGGAGCAGCGGGGCGTCGGCGGTGGTGTCCATCTCGCCCGCCACGCTAGGGCGGGGGACCGGCCGAGGGTGCATCGGCCGGGCCCGGCGGGTGGGCCTGGCAGGATGCCGCTCGTGCGACGCTCGATCGACGACCACCCGTTCTCGGAGGAGGACCTCCCGCCCTCCGAGGACGACCTCCAGCGCCTGTCGTGGGCGGTGGCGATCTCCGACGACTACGAGGACGCGCAGCCCCGCGTCGTGCTCACGGTCGAGGAGGTGGGGAACCCCGGCGCCGGCCTGATCCTCCACCTGTCACCCGCGCTCGCCCGCCGGCTGCGGGTCGCCATCCGCGACGGGCTGCGCGAGGTGGGGGAGGACCCCGGGCCCTGATCCGCCGGCGACAGGGGCCCGGCGCTGGCACCCGCCCCGTGTGGGAGCCGTCGCACCCCCCGCAGTAGGATGGCCGATCCTTTCGATCGACCTCATCCGGGAGGATGATGGCGTCACATCCCGACCTCGCGGCCGAGCAGGCTCACATCGACCGGGCGTACGACCGTCTCGAGCGGTCCCGCGAGGAGGCGACGCGGCTCCGCTCGATGGTCGAGGTGGGCCGCGGCGGCACCGAGCAGGCCCGGTGGGAGCGGGAGATGATCGAGGGGAACATCGCCAACCGCCTCGCCTCGCTCGAGATCGGTGATGCCAGCCTCGTGTTCGGTCGCATCGACCGCACCCAGGCCGAGGGCGGGGACACCTTCTACATCGGGCGCCTCGCGGTGGCCGACGACGATCGGGAGCCGCTCGTCGTGGACTGGCGGGCCCCCGTGGCCGAGCCCTTCTACCGGGCCACGGGCCGCGCCCCGATGGGCCTCGTGCGCCGCCGGCACTTCGCCACCCGGGGTCGGCAGCTGCTGGCCATCGAGGACGAGCTCTTCGGCGAGTCGGCCGGCCTGCTCGGCGGCGAGCTGTCGATCGACGACGACGGGCGGGAGATCCGGGGGCAGAGCACGCTCATCGCCGCCCTGGAGGAGGCCCGGACGGGGCGCCTCACGGACATCGTCGCCACGATCCAGGGCGAGCAGGACGAGATCATCCGCTCCGAGCTGCCGGGCATCCTCGTCGTGCAGGGCGGCCCCGGCACGGGCAAGACCGTCGTCGCGCTGCACCGCGCCGCCTACCTGCTCTACACGCACCGCTTCCCCCTGGAGGGCCAGGGCGTCCTCGTCGTCGGCCCCAACCGGCTCTTCCTCGGCTACATCGAGCAGGTGCTCCCGAGCCTTGGCGAGGCCGGCGTGGAGCTCGCCGTGCTCGCCGACCTCCTCGACGGGGCGCTCGACCTGCGGGTCGACGGGCGCGACCGCCCCGAGGCGGCCCGGGTGAAGGGCGACCTGCGGATGGCCAAGGTGCTGGCCAAGGCCGTGCACGACCGCCAGCGGCCGCTGCGCAGGGCTCTCAAGGTGGGCTTCGGCGTGCAGACGCTCACCCTCACGCCCGGCCAGAGCAAGGCCATCGTGGCCGACGCCAAGCGCCGCTTCCGGGTCCACAACGCCGGCCGCCGCCACGTCGAGAACAGCGTCTACGCCACCCTCGCCGACAGCGCCCGCATCCCCGTGGAGCCCGGCGAGGTCCGTCAGCGCCTCCGCAGCTCCCCCGAGGTCCGCGAGGCCCTCGAGCGCATGTGGCCGGTGCTGACCCCGGCCGAGCTCCTCCACGACCTCTTCGGCTCCGAGGCGCTGATCGACCTCGCCGCGCAGGGCGTGCTGAGCGAGCCGGAGCGCCGCGCGCTGCACCGGCCCCGCTCGGCCAGCCCCCGCGACGTCGTGTGGACGGTCGACGACGTGCCCCTCCTCGACGAGGCCCGGGCCCTCCTCGGCCCGAAGCCCCGCAAGCGGAGCAAGGGCGCGCCGCCCGAGGACGACTTCCGCACCTACGGGCACATCGTCGTGGACGAGGCCCAGGACCTCTCCCCGATGCAGCTGCGGATGCTGAACCGCCGCTCGCTGAACGGCTCGATGACGATCGTCGGCGACATCGCCCAGTCGACGGGTGCCTGGGCCCACGCCACCTGGGACGAGATCCTCGAGCACTTGCCCGACCGCCGCCCCGCCCGCCGGGCCGAGCTCACGATCGGCTACCGCCTCCCGGGGCCGAACATGGCCCTCGCCGCCAAGGTGCTCCGCCTCGCCGCCCCCGACCTCACGCCGCCGTCCGCCGTCCGGCAGGTCGGCGATGAGCCCCGGCTCGTGGCCGCCGGCCCGAGGGGGCTCGGCGCGGCGGTGCTCGAGCAGGCCCTCGTGGAGCGGGACGCCGTCGACCCCGGCAGCGTCGCGGTGATCGTGCCGGACTCGGCCCTCGCCGAGGTCACCGCCGCCTTCGACGCCGCCGGCGTCGAGTACGGCCGGGCGGTCCGCCACGGCCTCGACCAGCAGATCACGATCGTGCCGGTCAGCCTCGTGAAGGGCCTCGAGCTCGACGCCTCGGTCGTCGTCGAGCCGGCCGCCATCCTCGAGGAGGAGGTGCAGGGCGCCCGCTCCCTGTACGTCGCCCTCACCCGGGCCACCAAGCGGCTCTGCATCGTCCACGCCCGCCCGCTCCCCGACGTCCTCGTCGAGGACGAGCCGGACGCGGCGGGCTCCGCCGCCTCCTGACCACGGCGGCGTCAGCTCGCTGACGGATCCGGGCAAACCGCTCCCATCTGGACGCGACTGCGGACCTGATGCTCAAGTGTTAGGAGCACCTATCGCTTGACCTGGGAGGGTCCCCCGTGCCTCACCTCCGGAAGCTGCTGGTCCCTCTGCTGGGACTCGCCGTCCTCGGCGCCGCCTGCGGCGATGACGACAGCACCACCACCGAGCCCGACTCGTCGTCCACCACGGCCGCCGCTGAGGAGGGCGGCTCGCTCGAGGGCGGCTCGCTCGTCGTCTACTCCGGCCGCAGCGAGGAGCTCGTCGACCCGCTGATCGAGCGCTTCGAGGAGGCCACCGGGATCGACGTCGAGGTCCGCTACGGCGACACGGCCGAGATGGCGGCGCAGATCCTCGAGGAGGGCAGCAGCTCGCCGGCCGACGTGTACTACGGCCAGGACGCCGGCGCCCTCGGCGCCCTCGCCGCCGAGGGGCGCCTCGCCGTCCTCGACCCCGCGCAGCTCGACCTCGTCGCCGACGGCCTGAAGGACGACGAGGGCCGCTGGGTCGGCACCTCCGCCCGGGCGCGCGTCGTCGTCTACAACACCGAGCGGCTCTCCGAGTCAGACCTGCCCGACTCGATCCTCGACTTCACCGATCCGGCGTGGAGCGGCCGCCTCGGCTGGGCCCCGACCAACGGCTCCTTCCAGGCCTTCGTCACCGCGCTGCGGGTGCTCGAGGGCGAGGACGGCGCCCGGGCGTGGCTCAAGGGCATCCAGGCCAACTCGCCCAAGGTGTTCGACGGCAACACGGCCATCGTCGAGGCGGTGGCCGCCGGCGAGATCGATGCGGGCTTCGTGAACCACTACTACCTGTACCGCTTCCTCGCCGAGGACCCGGACTACCCGGCCGCCAACAAGCTCTTCGGTGGCGGCGACCCGGGCGGGCTCGTGAACGTGGCCGGTGCCGGCATCCTCGACACCGCGTCGAACACGGCCGAGGCCCAGGCGTTCATCGACTTCCTCCTCAGCGAGGAGGCCCAGAGCTACTTCGCCGAGGAGACCTACGAGATCCCGGTGGCCCGCAGCGTGTCCCCCGTCGAGGGCGTCCCGACGATCGACGAGCTCACGCTGCCCGACATCGACCTGAACAAGCTGGACGACCTGGCTGGCACCCTCGCCCTGCTGACCGAGCTCGGGATCGTCTGACCCGGTCTGTGGCCGCCCGGCCATCGTGAGCCCGTGGAGACGCTGACGCCGGACCCGCGCGCCGTGGGGCGCGCGGGTCCGGCGCGCCTCGGCCAGGCGCTGCGCTCGGCGCGGACCGTCCCCCTGCTCGGCCTGAGCGGGGTCCTCGTCGCCGCCCTCGCGCTCCTGCCGCTCGGCTACCTCCTCGTGCGCTCCTCGGAGCTCGGCCTCGAGCGGGTGCTCGAGGTCGCCACCTCGGCGCGGACGCGCGGCCTGCTGTGGCGGACCGGGCTCCTCGCCGTGAGCGTGACGGCCACCTCCTGCGCCATCGCCGTCCCGCTGGCCTGGATCACCGTCCGCACCGACCTCCCGCTCCGGCGCTTCTGGGTGGTGGCGACCGCCCTGCCGCTCGCCATCCCCACCTACGTCGGCAGCTACGCGTTCATCGGTGCGCTCGGGCCGCGCGGGATCCTCCAGGGCTGGCTCGAGCCGTTCGGGGTCGACGCGCTCCCGGAGATCTACGGCTTCCGCGGCGCATGGCTCGTGCTCACCCTCTTCACCTACCCGTACGTGCTGCTCACCGTCCGGGCGGCGATCCGCCGGCTCGACCCGAGCCTCGAGGAGGCGAGCCGCACCCTCGGGCGCGGGCGCTGGTCGACCTTCCGGCGCGTGGTGATCCCGCAGCTGCGCCCCTCGATCACGGCCGGTTCGCTGCTCGTCGCGCTCTACACGCTCTCGGACTTCGGGGCCGTGTCGATGCTGCGCTTCGACAGCTTCACCCGGGCCATCTTCGTGCAGTACCGGGCCTCCCTCGACCGGTCCATGGCCGCGGTGCTCGGCCTGGTGCTCGTGGCCGTGACCCTCGTGGTCCTCTCCGGCGAGGGTCTGGCCCGCCGCTCAGCGGGCTACCACCGGCTCCACAGCGGTGGTGCCCGCCCGGCTCCCGTGACCCCGCTCGGTCGCTGGCGGTGGCCGGCCTTCGCGCTGTGCTCGGCCCTGCTCCTCCTGTCGCTCGTGGTGCCGCTCGCCGTCATCGTGACGTGGCTCCTCCGGGGGCTCGAGGCGGGGGAGCCGCTGCGGCTGACCACCACGCTGGTGGGGAACAGCCTGCGGGCGTCGGCCGCGGGGGCGCTCGCCACCGTGGTGGCCGCGTGGCCGGTCGCCGTGCTCTCCGTGCGGCGAGGCGGCTGGCTGGCCCGCCTCGTGGAGGGTGCCTGCTGGCTCGGGCACTCGCTGCCCGGGGTGGTGGTGGCCCTGTCGCTCGTGTTCTTCGGCGCCCGGGTCGTCCCGGACCTGTACCAGACCCACTGGATGCTGACCCTCGCCTACGTCGTGCTCTTCCTGCCGCAGGCCCTCGGCGCCATCCGCACCTCGCTCCTCCAGATCAACCCGCGGGTGGAGGAGGCGTCGCGCATGCTGGGCGCAGGCACGGTGGCCACGATGCGCCGGGTCGTGCTGCCCCTGGCCCGACCGGGGGTGCTCGCCGGCGGCGCCCTGGTGTTCCTCACCTGCATGAAGGAGCTGCCCGCCACGCTGCTCCTCGCCCCGACCGGCTACCCGACGCTGGCCACCCAGGTGTGGAACGCCACCTCGGAGGCCTTCTTCGCCCGAGCCGCCGCGCCGGCGCTGGCCCTCGTGCTGCTGTCCTCCCTGCCCATGGCCCTCCTCGTGCTCCGGGAGCGCGACCGCTCGTGACCGTCGGGACGCCGGTGGACGATCGCTACGCTCGCCCCGTGCTGCGCGTGGACGGGGGCGTGATCGACGTCCGAGGCGTGGAGAAGCGCTTCGGGCGCCAGGACGTCCTGCGGGGCGTCGACCTCCACGTGGCCCCGGGCACGACGGTCGCCCTGCTGGGGCCGAGCGGCTGCGGCAAGACGACGCTGCTGCGCACGATCGCCGGGCTCGAGCGCCCCGACGCCGGGACGATCGCCGTCGGGGGCACCGCGCTCGTCGGACCGCGGGTGTGGGTGCCGCCCGAGCGCCGGCGCATCGGGATGGTGTTCCAGGACTGGGCCCTCTTCCCGCACCTCGACGTCGCCGGCAACGTGGGCTACGGCCTGCCGCGCCGGGAGCGGACCGCGGCGCGGATCGAGGCGGCCCTCGAGCTCGTGGGCCTGGGCGGCCTTGGCCGGCGCGCGCCCGGCACGCTCTCGGGCGGGCAGCAGCAGCGGGTCGCCCTGGCCCGGGCGCTCGCCCCCCAGCCGAGCGTGCTCCTCCTCGACGAGCCCTTCTCGAACCTCGACACCGCGCTGCGGGTCCAGGTCCGCACCGAGGTCCACCGGCTCCTCGTCGAGCTCGGCATCACCACGGTCTTCGTGACCCACGACCAGGAGGAGGCATTCGTCCTGGGGGACGAGGTCGCGGTGATGTCCGGGGGCGAGATCGTGCAGCAGGCGACGCCGGCCGAGCTCTACGACGCCCCGGCCACGCCGTGGGTGGCCGAGTTCGTGGGCGGCGCGAACCTCGTGCCCGGGCGGGCGACGGGCGCCGTCGCCGACACGCCCGTGGGCCCTGTGCCTGTGCGGCATCCGGGGTCCGGTCCGGTCACGGTGCTGCTGCGTCCCGAGCAGCTGCGGCTCCGGGCGGGGACGGGCGCGGTCGTCGAGCTCGTGGAGTTCTACGGCCACGACACCGTGTACCTGGTGCGCGCGGCGGACACCGTCGTGCGGGTGCGGACCTCGGCCGCGCCCACCTTCCAGCGGGGCGACGCGGTGTCCGTCGAGTACGCGGGAGCGCCGGCGGTGAGCTACCCAGCCGGCTGACGGCGGTCCGACCCGGATCTGCGGGTCAGGCGGTGACGAGGATGCGCTGGCTGGCGAAGGCGCCGATGCCGACGTGGCGACCGTCGATCTCGACCGTCGTGGTGCCGTCGGGCGAGGCGGCGGTGAGGACGCCGATGCGGCCGGGCACGACGTCGGCCTCCTCCAGGAACTCGAGCAGGCCGGGCGCGAACTCGAGCTCCTCCGTGATGCGGGTCACCGTGAACTGCTGCCCGATGGCCATCTCGCTCAGCGGGACCATCGAGGGCGGCTGGTAGTCGGCGCCGGGGATCGGGTTGCCGTGCGGGCAGGTGGTCGGCTCGCCGAGCACCCGCACGATCGCCTCCTCGACCGGGTCGGAGATGACGTGCTCCCACTTGCCCGCCTCCTTGTGGGCGTCCGCCCAGGAGAGGCCGAGCATGTCGACGAGGAAGCGCTCGGCGAGGCGGTGGCGCCGCACCACCCGCTGGGCCAGCGTGTCACCGGCCTCGGTGAGGTGGATCTGGTTCTTCTCGACGGTCACCAGACCCTCGGCCTCGAGGCGCTTGATCATCTCCGACACCGCCGGCCGGGACACCATCAGGCGCTCTGCGATCCGCGCCTGGATGACGTCGACGTCGTCCTCGCGCAGCTCGTAGATGGCCTCGCAGTACTCCTCGAAGGCCGGATGGAACTCCGGGGTCTGGTACTCAGCCATGGCCCAGAGGCTAGTGCCGGCGGCCGCGGTTGCGGCCGGCCGTCCGTGGCGCTGACCAGGGGCGGAGCGGCCTCAGATCTCGAGGCGGAGCTCCCGCAGCCCGAGCTCCGCGCTCGTCTTCTTCGCCATCTCCGGCGGCTCGCCGCAGACGAGGACGGGGATCTGCCGCCGGACCTCGACGACCGCATCCGCCCGCCCACCGGCCCAGGCCAGGTGGACCGCGGCCGACCGGCCGTCCTCGGCCACCTCGGTGCGGGCCTCGGTGAGGTCGAGGTCGAGCCAGCCCCAGCCCACCGCGCGGAAGACCTCGCGCTCGACGGCCTGGGCCCAGGACCCGAGCGCGCTCGTCCCGCGGTCCGCCTCCAGCACCGCAGGGAGGTCGCCGGAGCGGGCCACGACGGACTCGATCAGCGCGAGGTCCGCGAAGGCCCAGCCCCGCCCGTCCGGCAGCGTGATCACCGTGGGGGCGAACCGGTGGCCGCCGGTGTGGGAGCAGCGGGTGACCCGGATCCCGCCGGGGAGGTCGCCGAGCTCGTTGAACAGGAGCGTGCCGAAGCGCCCGCAGCAGGGGTCGCGGCGGCCGTGGGCGCACACGAGCACCTCGGGCGGGGCCGCACCGACGGCCGAGGGGAGGCCGCCGCTGTCCGCGGTCGGGTCGGCGAGCAGCGCGTCGAGGAGGGTGGGCACCTCCGCCGGCGCCACGAGGTGGTCGACGCCCGCGAGGTGGTTCGTGCGGACGCGGCGGTGGTGCGACACCCGGACGGTCCCGTCGTCCCGCACGACCTCGGGGACGACGGCCATGATCCGCGTGCCCGGCGCCGCGCGGTCGGCGAGGAGCGGCAGCTCGGACACGTCGTGGGGCCAGGGGAGCGGGACCTCCACGAGCAGCAGGACGTCGAAGGTCGCGGTGGAGCCCACCGGGTCGACGCCCTGCGCCTGGGTCCACGGTGCGCACCGGAAGTCGGCGTGGCGGTGGCGCTCGGCGCCCTCGGGGGTCGTCACCCGCGCCAGCGTACGGGCCGCGGCGCCCACTGGTTGACCGCCGCGCCGGTCCGGTCCTAGGTTGCCGGCGTCTGCTGGGCGTCAGCGAAACCGGTGCGAATCCGGTGCTGTCCCGCAACTGTGGTCCCCTCCGCCTCGGCGGTGGGGCGAGCCAGGTCGCCTGGCGCTCGGCGTGACGAACCAGCCTCGAGGAAGGGCCACGGTTCGCACGGCAGCGCCCCTGCCGGTCGAGCGCCCCGATCCTCGACCGAAGGGAGACCACGCCATGCTCAAGAAGACCATCGCCCTCGCCGTCGCAGCGGGGCTCGCCCTCACCGCCTGCGGGGACGCCGACGACGACTCGTCGAGTCCGGCGGACCCGACGACCGTGACCGAGGCGCCGGAGCGCATCGTCTCGCTCCTCGCCTCCGGCACCGAGATCCTCTTCGCCATCGGCGCCGGTGACCAGGTCGTCGCCGCCGACAGCTACTCCAACTTCCCGGAGGAGGCGCCGACCACGGACCTGTCGGCCTACGACCCGAACGTCGAGGCCATCTCGGGCTACGACCCGGACCTCGTCGTCGTCGACGGGTCGAACCCTGACCTCGTCAGCGCCCTGGAGGGGCTCGACATCCCCGTCTACGTGTCGCAGGCGCCCCGGGACCTCGAGGAGCTCTACGCCGAGATCGAGTCGTTCGGCGAGGTCACCGGCCAGGAGGCGGGCGCCGCCGAGGTGGTGGCCGAGATGCGGGCGGACATCGAGGCGATCCTCGCCCGGGTGCCCGAGACCGAGGTGCCGCTGCGCTTCTACCACGAGCTCGACGACCTCCTGTACTCGATCACCTCGGACACGTTCATCGGGCAGCTGTACGCCCTCGCCGGTCTGGAGAACGTGGCCGACGCCGCTGATCCGGACGGCCGCTCGGGCGGCTACCCGCAGCTCTCCGCGGAGCACCTGGTCGAGGCCGACCCCGACCTGGTCTTCCTGGCCGACGTGAAGTGCTGCGGCCAGACGGCCGAGACCTTCGGGGCTCGCCCCGGCTTCTCCGCGCTCAGCGCGGTCCGCGACGGGAACGTGGTGCTCCTCGACGACGACATCGCCAGCCGCTGGGGCCCGCGGGTCGTCGACCTGCTCGACACGATCGTGTCCGCCGTCGAGGCGGCCGTCGCCGGGCAGCCGGCCGCGGCGTGACGACCGTCGCCCCCGCCGTCCCGCTCGCCCGCGCGGCGCGCCTGCACCCCGGCTGGGTGCTGGCCGGCGTCGCCGCGGCGGGGCTGGCAGCGGTCGCGGGGCTGCTCTGGGGTGCGGCGTCGCTGCCCCCCGGCGAGGTCATCCGCGAGCTGGTCGGCGTCGGCTCCGACCTGTCGGACCGCCAGGTCGCGATCGTCGAGCAGATCCGGCTGCCACGCGTCGTGCTCGGGCTGCTCGTGGGCGGCACCCTCTCGCTGTCCGGGGCCGCCTACCAGGGCGTGTTCCGCAACCCGCTGGCCGACCCCTACCTCCTCGGCGCCGCCGCGGGCGCCGGGCTCGGCGTGACCCTCGTGATCGTCAACCTCGGTGAGGGCGGGCTCACCCCGGGCTACGTGCCCCTCGCCGCCTTCGTCGGCGCGGTGGGCGCCGTCGCCCTGGCCTTCGTGCTCGGCGCGGCGAGCGGCGGGCGCTCGTCGACCGCCGCGCTCATCCTCGCCGGCGTCGCGGTCGCGTCCTTCCTGACCGCGATCCAGACCTATGTGCAGCAGCAGCACCAGGACAACATCCGCGACGTCTACGTCTGGCTCCTCGGCCGGCTCTCCACAGCCGGTTGGCACGACGTGCGCCTGCTGCTGCCCTACGCCGCCATCTCCGCCGTCGTCCTGCTGGCCCACCGTCGGGTGCTCGACGTGCTCGCCGTCGGCGACGACGAGGCGGCCAGCCTGGGCATCAACCCGCAGCGCAGCCGGCTGATCATCGTGGTCGCCGCCACCCTCGGCACCGCGGCGGCGGTGTCGGTGTCCGGGCTGATCGCCTTCGTCGGCATCATCGTCCCCCACACGGTCCGCCTCCTCGCCGGGCGGAGCCACCGGGCGGTGCTGCCGCTGTCGATGCTCTTCGGCGGGGCGTTCCTGTGCCTCGCCGACCTGCTGGCCCGCACGCTCGCCGCCCCGGCCGAGATCCCGATCGGCGTGGTGACCGCCTTCTTCGGGGCGCCGTTCTTCGTGCTCGTGCTCCGCTCCCGGCGGATGGGGGTGATGTCGTGATCACGTGCCAGGGCGTGAGCGTCCGCCTCGGCGACAAGCTCGTCCTCGACGACGTGTCGCTCACCGTGCCGCCCGGGTCCTGGGTGGCGATCGTCGGCCCGAACGGCGCGGGCAAGTCCACGCTCCTGCGCTACCTGATGGGCACCGTGCGGGGTGTGGGCGAGGTGCGCCTGGCCGGGCAGCTGGTCGCGCAGCTCGGGCGCCGGCAGCGGGCCCTCCAGCTCGCGCTCGTGCCGCAGAGCCCCGTCGTGCCCGAGGGCATCACCGTCGTCGACTACGTCCTGCTCGGTCGCACGCCGCACATCCGGCCCCTCGGGGTGGAGTCGGCCAAGGACCTGGCCGCGGTGCACGACGCGCTCGTGCAGCTCGAGCTCGTGGAGCTGGCCGACCGCGAGGTCACGACGCTGTCGGGCGGCGAGCGCCAGCGGGTCCTCATCGCCCGGGCCCTCGCTCAGGGGGCGCCGCTCGTCCTCCTCGACGAGCCGACCACCGCGCTCGACGTCGGCCACCAGCAGCAGGTGCTGGAGGTCATCGACGAGCTCCGCCACGACCGCGGGCTCACGGTCGTCACCACGATGCACGACCTCACCCTCGCCGGGCAGTACGCCGACCGCCTCGTCCTCCTGGACCGGGGCCGCATCGTCGTCGAGGGCCCGGCGGCCGAGGTCCTGACCGAGGACAACCTGGCCGCCTACTACGGCGCGAGGGTCCGCATCATCCACGACGGCGACCGCCCGGTCGTCCTCCCCGTCCGAGAGCCGAGGATCGTCCGTGACCGAACCAGCTGACCCGACGCCCGAGCCGCGCATCTGCGCCAAGGAGACGATCCCCGTCGAGCACCAGCCGCCGCCCCGCCGTCGGGTGGAGAGCGTCGTGCTCGTCAACACGGGCGACGGCAAGGGGAAGTCCACCGCCGCCTTCGGGACGATCCTGCGGGCCGTCGCTCGGGGGTGGGACGTCGCCGTCGTCCAGTTCCTGAAGTCCGGCCGGTGGCAGGTGGGGGAGGAGCGGGTCTGCCGCGAGCAGCTCGGCGTCGACTGGATGGCCATCGGCGAGGGCTTCACCTGGGAGTCCGAGGACCTGAGCGAGGACGAGGCCGTCGCCCGTCACGCCTGGGAGACCGCCGCCCGGGTGCTCGCGGCGGGGGAGCACCGCCTCGTCGTGCTCGACGAGATCACCTACCCGATGACCTGGGGCTGGATCGACACCGACGAGGTGGTCGCGGCGATCGCCGGCCGCTCCCCGAAGGTCAACGTGATCTGCACCGGGCGCGACGCCCCTGCGCCGCTCGTCGAGCTGGCCGACACCGTCACCGAGATGGTGAAGCGCAAGCACGCCTACGACACCGGCGTCCTCGCCATGAAGGGCATCGACTACTGATGCGCACAGCCCCGGCGGTGCCCTGCCCCTGGCCCGACGGGCCCGCGTGCCGCGCGCAGCCCGATGGGCGAGACGTGCTCACGTGGGCGGCCGACCCGCCGGTGCGGGCGATCGCCACGACCGTGCTCGGCGGCGGGATCGGCGAGCGGCGCTGGCTCGTGAACGCCGAGGTGGCCCTCGGGTACGACCGCCCCGACCCCGCCGCCGACGCGGCCGAGATCGGGGCGGCGCTCGGGCTCACCGGCGCGGGCGTCGGCTTCCTCACCGCGGCCCGCGTGCGCGACGTCGCCAGCGCCGAGGACGCCGGCGTGCGCTGCGACGCCACGGTGGGCATCTCGGTGCCGACGTGGGCCGCCGCGCCCGACGGGGCCTGGTCCGAGTGGGCGCCGGGCACGATCAACCTCGTCTGCTGGGTCCCCGCCCCCCTGTCCGACGCCGCGCTCGCCAACGCGCTCGTGACCGTCACCGAGGCCAAGACCCAGGCCCTCCTCGAGGCCGGGGTCCCGGGGACCGGCACGGCCTCCGACGCCGTCGCCGTCTGCTGCCCGGCCGGCGGCACCGAGGCCTACGGCGGGCCGCGCTCGGTCTGGGGCGCCCGCCTCGCCCGCGCCGTGCACGCTGCGGTCGCCGAGGGCACCCGTCGCTTCCTGCGGGTCGAGGGGGCGTCGTGATCACGCTCGTCCTCGGGGGTGCCCGCTCCGGCAAGTCGCTCGTGGCCGAGCGCCTCGCCGTGGCGGCGGGTGGGCCGGTGACCTACGTGGCCACCGCGCACGTCGACCCCGCCGACCCGGATCACGTGGCCCGCATCGACGCCCACCGGGCCCGGCGCGACCCGTCGTGGGCCACCGTCGAGTGCGGCGCGGACCTCGCTGGCGCCCTCCGCGCGCGCCCTGAGGGCACCGTGCTCGTCGACTCGCTCGGCACGTGGGTGACCGCCCACGAGGACCTCGCCCCTGACGTGGCCGACCTGTGCGCCGCGCTCCGGGCCCGGACCGGTGACACCGTCGTGGTGTCGGAGGAGGTGGGCCTCGGCGTCCACCCGGCCAGCGAGCTCGGCCGCCGCTTCCGCGACGCGCTCGGCGAGGTCAACGTGGCCGTCGCCGAGGCGGCGGACGAGGCCCTCCTCGTCGTGGCCGGGCGGGTCCTCCCCCTGGAGCGCCGGTGAGACGGGCCCTCGCCTTCCTCACGCCGCTCGGCGGCTCGGCCACCCCCGACGCCCGGACGCTGTCGTGGTTCCCCGTCGCCGGCGCGCTCCTCGGCGCGGCGCTCGGCGGGCTGTGGTGGGGCGCCCAAGAGCTATGGCCGCCGCTCGTCGCCGCCGCGATCGTGGTCGTCGCCGACCTCGCGCTCACGGGGATGCTCCACGTCGACGGGCTGGCCGACAGCGCCGACGGGCTCCTGCCCCACGCCGACCGGCGCCGCCGGCTCGAGATCATGGCCGGTCCTGACGTGGGGGCCTTCGGCGTCGCGGTCGTCGCCGGGGCCCTGCTCCTGCGGCTCGCGTGCCTCGCCTCGATGGAGGCCAACGTGCTCCTCCTCGCCGGCGTGTGGAGCGGGTCGCGCACGGTGATGGCCGTCGCCGCCCGCGCCCTGCCCTACGCCCGCGGCGAGGGCGGGCTCGTCGCCGCCTTCCGCGGTGGGGACTGGCGCTTCAGCGGGCTGGCCGGCCTCATCCTCGCCGTCTCCCTCGGCGCCTTCGCCGGCGGTCGCCAGCCCGAGCTGGCCGTCGCCATCGGCATGGCGGCCGGCGGTGGGGTGGCCCTCCTCGCCCGCCGGCGGATCGGCGGCGTGACCGGTGACGTGCTCGGCGCGGCCGGTGTGGTCGCGGAGACCGTGGCCCTCCTCGTGGCCTCGGCGCAGTGGTGAGGCGGTCGTGAGGCGGGGGCTCGCCGTGGCCGCGGGGATCGTGGCCGACCAGCTGGTGGGGGAGCCCCCCGACGCCGTCCACCCCGTGGCCGCCTTCGGTCGCGTGATGCAGGCCGTCGAGGCCCGGCTGTACCGGGACGACCGGTCGGCCGGCCTGGTGCACGCCCTCGCCGGCGCGGCGGGCGCGGCGGCCGCGGGCGCGCTCGTCCGCTCGACCGCCGCCGCCACGTGGTCCGCCGTGGCCGGTCGGGCCCTCGGGCAGGTGGCCTCCGAGATCGGTGCCGCGCTCGAGCGCGGCGACCTCGACGCCGCGCGGGCGCTGCTGCCCTCGCTCGTGGGCCGGGACCCCTCCGACCTGGAGGAGGCCGAGATCGCCCGCGCCGTCATCGAGTCGGTGGCCGAGAACACGGTCGACGCCGTCGTCGCACCGGCGCTGTGGGCCGCGGTCGCCGGCGCGCCCGGCGTGCTCGCCCACCGAGCCGTCAACACGATGGACGCGATGGTCGGCCACCGCAGCGCGCGCTACGAGCGCTACGGGTGGGCTTCCGCCCGCCTCGACGACCTCGCCGCGTGGGTGCCGGCCCGGGTCACCGTCGGGCTCGTCGCCGCGGTGCGGCCGAGCGCCGCCGCGACCGTGCTCGAGGTGGCACGGCGCGACGCCCCCGCCCACCCGAGTCCGAACAGCGGGTGGGCCGAGGCCGCGTTCGCCGCCGCCCTCGGGCTCCGCCTCGGCGGGGTGAACCGCTACGGGGACCGGGTGGAGGCGCGCCCGACCCTCGGTGACGGCCGGGCGCCCGCGGGGGCGGACATCGCCGCCGCCGTGCGCCTCAGCCGCGACGTCGCGCTCGCGCTCGCCGGCGGCATGGCGGTGGCCGGGCTCCTGCGCCGGAGGTCGGCCCGGTGAGCGCCGTCCCCCCGCCCGGCACCCACGGCGGTGACGGCGAGGCCGTCGCCCGCGCCCTCGGCCTCGACCCCGCGGACGTGGTCGACCTCTCGCAGTCCCTCAACCCGCTCGCGCCCGACGTGGCGTCGCTCGTGGCCCGCCACCTCGACGCCATCGGCCGCTACCCCGACCCGGGGGGCGCCACCGCGGCCCTGGCCGAGGCCATGGGGGTCGACCGGGGGCGCCTCGTCCTCACCAACGGGGGCAGCGAGGCCATCGCCCTCGTGGCCGGCGCCGTCGGCGGCACGGTCGCGGCGGAGCCGGAGTTCTCCCTGCACCCCCGCGGCGAGGGCGGACCGCGCTGGCGCAGCAACCCCCACAACCCGACCGGCGTGCTCGCCGCCGACGACGAGCGGGCCGGCGTGTGGGACGAGGCCTTCTACCCGCTGGCCACCGGCACCTGGACCCGCGGCGACGCGGACGCCGTCGTCGTCGGCTCCCTCACCAAGCTCTACGCCTGCCCGGGCCTGCGCCTCGGCTACGTCCTCGCCGACGACGCGCACCGGCTCACCGCCGCGCAGCCCGCCTGGCCGATCAACGGCCTCGCCCTCGCGGTGCTGCCCGAGCTGCTGGCCCGGACCGACCTGGCCGGGTGGCAGCGCACCCTGGCCGTCCGCCGTCAGCAGCTGGCGGACCTCCTCGCCTCCCACGGCCTCATCGCCGTGGCCGGCGACGCCCCGTGGCTGCTCACCCCGACCGCCGGGCTGCGCGAGCGCCTCGCCCCCCACGGCGTCGTCGTGCGCGACTGCGCCTCGTTCGGGCTCGCCGGCTGGGCCCGCGTCGCGGTCCCCGACGACCGCGGGTTCGAGCGCCTCGCCGCGGCTCTCCCCCTCGCCCTCGGCGACGACCTCCACTGACCCACCAGGAGCCCTGATGGACGCGATCCTCTTCGACATCGGCGACACCCTCGTGCGGGCGGCCGAGCCCGGCACGCCGGTCGCGGCGCTCGTGGCCGAGCCGCTGCCCGGCGTCGTGCGGACGCTGCGGGCGCTGGCCCGCACCCACCGGCTCGGCGCGGTCACCGACACCGCCGTCATGAGCGAGGCCGAGGTCCGGGCCGCGCTCGCGGGCACCGGGCTCGACGAGCTGCTCGAGGTCATCGTCACCTCGGCGGACGCCGGCGTCTCGAAGCCGGACCCGACCGGGCTGCGCACGGCCCTCGCCCGGCTCGGCGTCGCCCCCGAGCGGGCCCTGTTCGTCGGCGACCACGCCGTCGACGAGGAGGCGGCCCGCGCCGCCGGGGTGGCCTTCGCCCACGTCGCCCCCGACCGGCCGCTCGGCCTCGCCGTGCGCGACGCCCTCACCGAGGCCGCCGGCCCGTTCGCGGCCGCGTCGGCGCTCGTGGCCCCGCCCGACGAGGACGCCCGAGCCGCAGCGTGGGAGCGCCACGCGCAGCTGACGAAGCCGGCCGGCGCGCTCGGCCGGGTGGAGGAGCTCGGCGTGCAGCTCGCCGCCATCGCCGGGGAGGTGCCGCCGCCGGCGCCCGCGCCCGCCGCCGTGGGCGTGTTCGCCGGAGACCACGGCGTCGTGGCCCAGGGCGTCACCCCGTGGCCCCAGGAGGTCACGGCGCAGATGGTGGCCAACATCGTGGGCGGCGGCGCTGCGATCAACGTGCTCGCCCGTCAGGCCGGGGCGGGGGTGGCCGTCGTCGACGTGGGCGTCGCCGCCGACCTGGACGCCCTCGGGCTCGCCGGCGCGCCCGGCCTGCTCCGCCACCGGGTCCGCGCTGGCACCCGCGACCTCGCCGTCGAGCCCGCGCTCACCCCGGACGAGGTGCGCGCCGCCCTCGACGTCGGCGCCGCCGTGGCCCGCTCCCTCGTGGAGGACGGCGCCCGCGCCCTCGTCACCGGGGAGATGGGCATCGGCAACACCACCCCGGCCGCCGCGGTGATCGCCGCGCTCCTCGGCCGCCCCGCCGCCGAGGTCACCGGCCGGGGGACCGGGGTGGACGACGCCACCCTCGCCCACAAGATCGAGGTCGTGGAGCGGGGCCTGGCCCGCCTCCCGGTGGACCCGGACCCGCTGACGGTCCTCGCGGAGGTCGGGGGGCTCGAGCACGCCGCCCTCGCCGGCTTCGTCGTCGGGGGCGCGTCGCACGCCATCCCCGTGGTCGTCGACGGGGTCATCGCCGGGTCCGCCGCGCTCGTGGCCTCCCGTCTGTGCCCGGCCGCGCACCCCTACCTCGTCGCCGGCCACCGCTCGACGGAGCCGGGGGCCACCGCGGTGCTCGAGGCCCTCGGGCTCGACCCGGTCATCGACCTGGGCCTCCGGCTCGGCGAGGGCTCGGGCGCCTGCCTGGCCCTCGGCGTGCTCGAGGCGTCGGCCCGGATCCTGGCCGAGATGGCCACCTTCGCCGACGCCGCCATCGACAGCGCCTGACCGACCGGCGAAGCGGACAGGGCGGACGAACCACTCCCCTCGGACGCGGCATCTGGCTACGCTCGTTGCCATGTCGCAGATCGCGTCTCTCACCGACGCCACCGACACCCCGGGGGCCCTCTTCCACAACCCGTACACGTGGACCGACATGGACACGTGGCACCAGCGCGTCGGCGAGCTCCGCCGCGCACAGGGGCGGGTGCTGATCGACGAGCCGGGCTACGAGCCCTACTGGGCCCTGCTCAAGCACGACGACGTGTTCGCGGTGTCGCGCGACAACACCCGGTGGCTCAACACGCCGCGCGTGGTGCTGGGCCCCGACGCCGACTGGCAGGCGCTCATCGACAGCGGGATGCCGCCGCCCTGCAGCCTCGTGCAGCTGGACGGCAGGAAGCACCGGGACCACCGCCAGGTCACGAACGACTGGTTCAAGCCCGCGGCCGTGAAGACCCGCCAGCCCCGCATCGACGAGCTGGCCGACCTCTTCATCGAGCGCATGCGGGAGATGGGCGGTCGCTGCGACTTCGCCCAGGACATCGCCCAGCCGTACACGCTGCGGGTGATCATGGACATCTACGGGGTCCCCGAGGAGGACGAGCCCCTGATGATGGACCTCACCCAGGGCATCTTCGGGGCCGCCGACCCCGAGTACATGGGCGACGCCGAGGACCCGGGCGTGCGCGTCACCCAGGCGGTGATGACGTTCATCCAGTACTTCAACGAGATCACCGAGGACCGCCGGGCGTGTCCCCGCGACGACCTCGCGTCGGTCATCGCCAACGGCCGCATCGACGGCGAGCTCCTCGGCGACGTCGAGCGGCTCTGGTACTACATCATCGTCGCCACGGCGGGGCACGACACCACGAGCTTCGCCCTCTCCGGGGGCATGGCCGAGCTGGTGCGGGACCTGGACCAGCTGTGGGCGGTGCGGGACGACCCCGACCTGCTGCTCACGGCCACCGACGAGATCATCCGGTGGACCGCGCCGGTGCGGCACTTCATGCGTTACGCGGCGGAGGACACCGAGGTCAACGGCCTCGAGGTGCCCGCCGGCGGCCGGGTGCTGCTGTCGTACCCGTCGGCCAACCGCGACGAGGACGTGTGGCCCGACGCCGACGTGTTCGACGTGCGCCGGGCCGACGCCGACAAGCTCATCAGCTTCGGCATGGGCGCCCACTTCTGCCTCGGCTCGCAGTTCGCCCGCCGGGAGATCCGCACGATGCTGCAGCGGCTCAGCACGCAGCTCGAGCACGTCGAGCTGGTCGGCGACATCGAGTACTCGGCCAGCCACTTCGTGTCCGGCGTCAAGCACCTCCCGATCGAGTACCGCTTCCGCTGACCCGTCACCCCAGCCCGAGGCAATAGCGCCCGCGCCCCCGGACTCGAGGCGATGACGCTCGCATGCGAGCGCGATCGCCTCAGCCCCGGCCGGGTGAGCGCTATTGCCTCGAGACGGGGTCTCGGCGCGCGGGGGCGGGGAGGCGTCAGTGGGCGTCGGCGGTGAGGCGGACGGCGACGATGGACGCGACGAGCGCGCCCATCGCCAGCAGCTGCGCCGGTGAGGTCTCCGCGCCCCGGACGACGGACACCACGAACGCGCCCACCGCGCCGATCCCCACCCACACCGCGTAGGCCGTGCCGATCGGGATGCTGCGCACGGCGATGCTGAGCAGGTACATGCTCAGGCCCATCGTCACGAGGAAGGCGACGGTGGGCAGGGGCCGGGTGAAGCCCCTGGTCTCCTCGAGCAGCGACGCCCAGACGACCTCGAAGAGACCGGCGACGACCAGAACGAACCACGCCATGGGGGATGCTCCTGCGCCCGTCGTGCCGTCCCGGTACGGGCGCCCCTCGTCGGGAGGCCCGACGGCAGGTGCCGGACCTCCTCGGCAGGCTACCGGCGGGCGGTGCCGGGGAGCAGGCCCACCGCGAGCCAGGCCGCGGCGGCCAGCGCGACGCCCAGCGCGGCACCCCCGACCAGGTCGAGGGGCCAGTGGGCGGCGACGTGCACCCGGGTCACCGCGACGACCGCCGCCAGCGCCCACACCACCGCGCGGCCTCGGCGGTCGAGCAGCGGGTGGACGGCGGCGGCGATGGCGACCGCCATCGTGGTGTGGCCCGACGGGTAGGCCCAGCCGCCGATGTGGTCGCGCACCTCGATGCCGTCGAGCACCGCCGACGGGCGCGGGCGCTCCAGGATCCCCTTGATCAGGTTGTCGGTCTGGAAGGCGAGGAGCACGGCGATCGCGAGGGCGATCGGCCCCGCGGGGTCCCGGTCCCGCTGCCATCTCGCGACCACGGCGACGGCGATCACCCCAGCCGGCCAGGTCCCGAGCTGCATGACGGCCCGGAAGGGGAGGCCGACCGCGGTGGGCACGGCGTTCAGGGCCTCGACGATCGCCACCTCGCCCGGGAGCGGCCCGCCGTCCCCAGCGACGAGCAGGGCGCCGCCGGCCAGCACGGCCAGCGAGGTCACGAGGAGCAGGGCCCACCGTCCTCGCGTCATGGAGCGGAAGGGTAGACGGGCCGCCGAGCACGGTCCGCGGCGATGTGTGAACATGTGAAGGGGCATCGCAGCAGGAAGGGGGTCTGCCGTGCTTGTCGATCACATCCTCGAGCGCAAGGGCCGAGAGGTCGCCACGATCGAACCGCACGCCTCGGTCGGCGACGCGCTGCGTCGCCTGAAGGCGCACAACGTCGGCGCGCTCGTCGTGTCGCCCGACGGCGCGTCGGTGGCGGGGATCGTGTCGGAGCGCGACGTCGTGCGCCACCTCGCCGACGCCGGCCCGGGGCTCCTCGACCGTCCGGTGGCCGAGATCATGGGCACCGACGTCCACACCTGCACCGGGACCGACACCTGCGACCAGCTCATGCACCAGATGACCGAGCACCGCATCCGGCACCTGCCGGTGGTCGACGGCGGGCGCCTCCAGGGCATCGTGAGCATCGGCGACGTCGTGAAGACGCGCGTCGACGAGCTGGAGCGCGAGCAGTCCCAGCTCGTCGACTACATCCGCTCGCCCTACTGAGCGGCGGCCCGGGCCTGACCGGGCGCTACGCGGCCACGCTGACGAGCGTGGCCGCGCCCACCACGGCGAAGGCCACCGCGCCGATGCGGCGCAGGGTGTCCGGGCTGACCCGCCGGGTCAGCGCCTTCCCGGCCACGACGGCGACGGCGGTGGCGGCCAGCATCGCCCCGAACGAGCCGAGCCACACGGGGACGAGGCCCCGGTCCGCAGCCAGGCCCGCGGTGGTGAGCATCGTCTTGTCGCCGAGCTCGGCGAGGAAGAACGCGACGGCCACGCCGACGAGGCCCCGACGCCCGGCGTCGGCCACGGTGGCCTCCGCCTCCTCGGCGTCGTCGTCGGCGGCGCTGCGCCACGTCCACACGGCGAACCCGAGGAACAGGACGCCGGCCCCGATCGAGATCGCGGTGTCGGGCACGGCCTCGCTGACCACGGCCCCGACGGTCACCGACAGGGTCTGCAGCACGGCGATCGAGGCGCCGAGCGCGGCGAGCACCTTCACGGCCGGGTAGCGCCCGGCCAGGGTCAGGGCCACGAGCTGCGTCTTGTCGCCGAGCTCGGCGAGGAAGACGACGACGAAGGCGGCGAGCACGTCGGCGATCACCGGCCGATCACCTCCAGGTGGGGGGCGGAGCCCCGATCGGTATGGTCCAGGCCATGCGGTGGCTCCCGGTGGTCCCGATGGTGTCCGCGCTCGCGCTCCTGGGCGCCTGCGGCGACGACGACGGCGGCGCGGGCGGCCCGTCCGGGGGCTGCCGGGAGGCCGTGGACGGCGAGGTGACGATCGCCGCCGACGCGATGGCGTGGGACGTCGACTGCCTCTCGGTCCCGGCCGACGAGCCGGTCACGATCGTGATCGACAACCGCGACGAGGGCGTCAACCACAACCTGACCCTGCGCGACGCGCCGGGCTCGCCCCGCACCGCCCTCGAGAAGGGGCCGGTCGAGCAGCGGCTCGAGGTGACCCTCGCTGCGGGGGAGTACGACTACGTCTGCGACATCCACCCGAACATGGTGGGGACGCTGCACGCCGTCACGGCGGACGGCGCCGACGAGCGCGACGCCACCGGGGCGGGCTGATCGGGCTGGCTGCACTGGGACCTCCTCCGCCCGGAGGAGGAACGACCTCGACCGGGCAGCCGTTGGGACGGATGCCGGCCGAAGGTCTTGCTCACCCGCCGGAGCGGGCCCGGGGACCGGGGCTCATCACCCAGTGTGTCGATCACCCGGCGGAGAGCTACTCCCCTTCGCCGCCGGCGACCCTAGCAGCGGCCGGGCCGGGCGCGGGACGATCCGCATGTCCCTGACCTGATCTGTCAGGGTACGTCGGTAGCGTGACGTGGTGGCCCCGGACCCCCTCGCGCCGTTCTCGCCCCCTGTCCGGGCCTGGTTCGAGACGTCCTTCCCCGAGGCCACCCCGCCCCAGGCCCAGGGTTGGCCGGCGATCGCCCGGGGCGAGCACACGCTGATCCTCGCCCCCACCGGTTCGGGCAAGACGCTCACCGCGTTCCTGTGGGGCATCGACCAGCTGGTGACGCGCCCGGTGCCGGAGGGGCGGACGCACCGGACCCGCATCCTCTACGTGTCGCCGCTGCGGGCCCTCGCGGTCGACGTCGAGAAGAACCTCCGCAGCCCCCTCCAGGGGATCCGCCTCGCGGCCGAGCGCCTCGGGGAGCCGTTCACCGAGCCGGTCGTCGGCATGCGGACGGGCGACACCCCGGCGGACGAGCGCCGCCGCCTCGTCCGCCACCCGCCGGACGTGCTGATCACCACGCCCGAGTCCCTCTACCTGATGCTCACCTCGGCGGCGCGGGACACGCTCCAGGGCGTCGAGGCCGTCATCATCGACGAGATCCACGCCCTGGCCGCCACCAAGCGGGGCAGCCACCTCGCGCTCACCCTGGAGCGCCTCGACCAGTGGGTCCGCCGCAGCGGCGGCCGGAGCCCGCAGCGCATCGGCCTCTCCGCCACCCAGCGCCCCCTCGACGAGATCGCTCGCTTCCTGGGCGGCTTCGCGCCGGTGGAGGGTGACGCGCCGCCTCGTCCCCGCCCGGTGACGATCGTCGACGCCGGGGTGCGCAAGGAGCTCGACGTCGAGGTCATCATCCCGGTGGAGGACATGGGGGACCTCGGTCAGCTGGTGGAGGAGCCCACCTCGGGGCCGCCGGCGGGCGGTCCGGTGCGGAAGTCGATCTGGCCGGCGATGCACCCGCGGCTCCTCGAGCTGGTCGAGCAGCACCGGTCCACGCTGATCTTCGTGAACGCCCGGCGGCTCGCCGAGCGCCTCGCCACCCGCCTCAACGAGCTGCACTGGGAGGGCCAGAGCCGGGCCGCCGAGGCCGAGGGCCGCCCGCCGCCGCCGGAGCACGAGCTGGTGAAGGCCCACCACGGCTCGCTGTCCCGGGAGCGCCGCCTCCAGATCGAGGACGAGCTGAAGTCCGGGCGGCTCAAGGGCCTCGTGGCCACGAGCAGCCTCGAGCTCGGCATCGATATGGGCGCGGTCGACCTCGTCGTGCAGGTCGAGTCGCCCGGCGCCGTGTCCACCGGCCTCCAGCGGATCGGCCGGGCCGGTCACCAGGTCGGCGCGCCGAGCCGGGGGAAGCTCTTCCCCAAGCACCGGGCCGACCTGCTCGAGGCGGCAGTCGTCGTCGAGCGCATGCAGTCCGGGCAGATCGAGGAGACGCACTACCCCCGCAACCCCCTCGACGTGCTGTCGCAGCAGATCGTGGCGATGTGCGCGCTCGACGAGTGGACCGTCACCGACCTGCACGCCGTGATCCGCGGGGCCGCGCCCTTCGCCGAGCTGTCAGACGAGCTGCTGGCCTCGGTGCTCGACCTCCTGAGCGGCCGGTACCCCTCGGAGGAGTTCGCGGAGCTGCGACCCCGCGTCGTCTGGGATCGCGTGACCGGCACCGTGCGGGGGCGGTCCGGCGCCCAGCGCCTCGCCGTGACGAACCCGGGCACCATCCCCGACCGGGGCCTCTTCACGGTCACGCTGCCCGACGGCACCCGGGTGGGCGAGCTCGACGAGGAGATGGTCTACGAGAGCCGCCCCGGCGAGACCTTCCTCCTCGGGGCCACCACCTGGCGCATCGAGGACATCACCTTCCAGAAGGTGATCGTCACGCCCGCCCCGGGGCAGCCCGGGAAGATGCCGTTCTGGCACGGCGACGGACCGGGCCGCCCGCTCGAGCTCGGCCGAGCCATCGGCGCGTTCACCCGGGAGCTCCGCAAGGCCGACGATCCCGTCACGGCGCTGCGGGCCCACGGCCTCGACGCGCTGGCCGCTGCCAACCTCGTCTCCTACCTGGACGAGCAGGCCGAGGCCACGGGCACGGTGCCCGACGACCGCACGATCGTCGTCGAGCGCTTCCGCGACGAGATCGGCGACTGGCGCGTCTGCGTGCTCTCGCCCTTCGGCGCCCAGGTCCACGCGCCCTGGGCGATGGCCCTGCAGCACCGCCTCCAGACGCAGTGGGGGACGGACGTCGAGCTCATGTGGAGCGACGACGGCATCGTCATCCGCCTCCCCGAAGCGGTCGACGAGCTGCCGGCCGACGAGCTGCTCGTCGACCCCGAGGAGGTGGAGGAGCTCATCGTCCGCCAGCTCCCCGGCACGGCCATGTTCGCCAGCCGCTTCCGGGAGTGCGCGGCGCGCGCCCTGCTCCTGCCGAAGCGGCGCCCGGACCAGCGCACCCCCCTGTGGCAGCAGCGCCAGCGCTCCGCCGACCTCCTCGCGGTGGCTGGGAGGTACCCGAGCTTCCCGATCCTCCTCGAGGCCACCCGCGAGTGCCTGAACGACGTGTTCGACGTGCCGGCCCTCGTGGAGGTCCTGCGGGACCTGCGCAGCCGCAAGGTCCGCCTCGTCAGCGTCGACACGCAGACGGCGTCGCCGTTCGCGCAGTCGCTCCTCTTCGGCTGGATCGCCGTCTACATGTACGCCGGCGACGCGCCCCTGGCCGAGCGCCGGGCCGCCGCCCTCGCCCTCGACCGGGAACTGCTCCGCGACCTCCTCGGTGCCGAGGAGCTCCGCGAGCTCATCGACGCCGACGTCCTCGCCGACCTCGAGCTCGAGCTCCAGCGCCTCGTCGAGGGCCGCCTGGCCCGCGACGTCGACGAGGCCCACGACCAGCTCCGGCTGCTCGGTCCGCTCACGGTCGCCGAGCTCACCGCCCGCAGCGCCCCCGGCGCCCCCGTCGCGGACTGGGTCGACCAGCTCGTGCGCGAGCGCCGCGCCTTCCTCGGCGGCGTCGGCGGCGAGGAGCGGGTCTGCGCGGCCGAAGACGCGGGGCGCCTGCGCGACGCGCTCGGCGTCGCCATCCCCGTCGGGCTGCCGGCGGCGTGCACCGAGTCGGTCGACGCGCCGCTCGTCGACCTCGTCGCCCGCTACGCCCGCACCCACGGGCCCTTCCTCGCGCCCCACGTGGCCCACCGGTACGGGGTCGGGGAGGAGGCGGTGCGGGCCGCGCTCGAGGTGCTCCAGCAGCAGGGCCGGGTGGTGCGGGGCGAGTTCCGCCCCGACGGCGTGGAGCGCGAGTGGTGCGACGACGACGTCCTCCGCCAGCTGCGCCGCCGCTCGCTCGCGTCGCTGCGCAGGGAGGTGGAGCCGGTCGACGCGGGGACGCTGGCCCGCTTCCTGCCCCGCTGGCACGGCATCGACAGCCGCCGGCGCGGCATCGACGCGCTCGTCGAGGTCATCGCCCAGCTCCAGGGGGCGCCGCTCGTCGCCTCCACGCTCGACCGGGACGTGCTCGGCGCCCGCCTCGTGGACCACCGCCCGAGCGACCTCGACGAGCTGTGCACGGCCGGCGAGGTGGTCTGGGTGGGCGCCGGCGCCATCGGCAGCGGCGACGGGCGCATCCGCCTGGCCTTCCGCGACCAGGCGGCCGCCCTGCTGGCCCCCACCGAGGACTTCGAGCCCGAGCCGATCCACGAGGCGCTGCTCGCCCACCTCGACGAGCGGGGCGCCTCGTTCTGGACCGACCTCGTGGCGGCCGCCCGGGAGGCGGGGGAGCGCGACGACGAGGCCTCGGTCCTCGCCGCGCTGTGGGACCTCGTCTGGGCCGGCCTCGTCACGAACGACTCGCTGGCGCCGCTGCGGGCCTACGTCGGCGGGGCCACCGGCCGTCGGTCGCCCGGCCGCTCGGCTCGGGGTCGGGGCCGCCCCCGTCCGGGACGGCTGACCCGCCTCGGTCCGCCCGCCGCGGCGGGGCGGTGGTCCCGCACCACCACGCTGTTCCAGCCGGCCCCGTCCCCCACCGAGGCCGCCCACGCCCGGGCCCTCCAGCTGCTCGAGCGCTACGGCGTGCTCACCCGGGAGGCGGCCCTGGGGGAGGGCGCCGAGGGGGGCTTCGCCGGCGTCTACCCGGTGCTGAAGGCGCTCGAGGAGCGGGGTCAGGTGCGGCGCGGCTACTTCGTGGCCGGGCTCGGCGCGGCCCAGTTCGCGGTGGCGGGCGCCGTCGACCGCCTGCGGGCCGAGCGCGAGCCCGACGAGGACGACCAGCCGTTCGTGCTCGCGGCCACGGACCCGGCCCAGCCCTTCGGGGCCGCGCTGCCCTGGCCGGAGTCGGAGGGCCGCCCGGCCCGCGCCGCCGGTGCGCTGGTGGTGCTCGCCGCCGGGGAGCCGCTGGCCTTCCTCGACAAGGGCGGGCACCGCCTCGTCCGCTTCCCGGCCGGACAGGAGGACCTGCGCTGGGCCCGGGCCCTCGCCGTGCTCGTCGACCAGGGTCGCGTCCGCCAGCTCGAGCTGCGCACGGTCGATGGCGCCAGCGCTCACGAGATCGGCCCCGAGGTGCAGCGCGCTCTCGAGGACGCCGGCTTCCAGCGCTCCTTCAAGGGCTGGGTCCGGCGCAGCGGCCGCTGATCCGACGCCGCCCGGGGGGCCGCTAGGTTCGCCGCCGATGGCCGAGCCCGTGATGGACGCGCAGCAGCTGACGGACTTCCTCTACGAGCACATGATGCCGGCGCAGCCGGCGTACGCGATCGAGCACGCCGGCCCAGACGGGGTGCGCATGCGGGTGCCGGTCGACGAGCGCAACCTGCGCCCCGGCGGCACCGTGTCGGGGCCGACGATGATGGCCCTCGCCGACTGCGTCGCCTGGATGGTCACCGTCCAGCACATCGGCCCGGTCGCCCTCTCGGTGACGAGCAGCCTCAACATCTCCTTCCTGGCCAAGCCCGAGCCCCGGGACCTCCTGGCCCACGCGTCCCTCCTCCGCCTGGGCCGCCGGCAGGCGGTCAGCGAGGTCCGGCTCTGGAGCGACGGCGGCACGGCCGACGAGCCCGTCGCCCACGCCGTCGTGACCTACGCCATACCGTCGAGCCGCTAGCGCGCTCCGCCTTCGGCGCCACCCTCCCGACCGACTAGGTTCGCCGCCGCGTGTCTGCCCCCGCCCGGACCGAGGACGCCTCCGCGCGACCGATCCCTGCGCCGCTGCGCGCCTCGATCGTCCTCGCCCTGCTCTACCTCTTCCTGGTCGGGATCTCGGTCCTGGAGGGCGGGATCGCCTCCCTCGGCGAGGACGTGCAGAAGGGCCTCTACGACAGCGTGAGCAACCCGCTGGCCGGGCTCTTCGTGGGCATCCTGGCCACGGTCCTCGTCCAGTCGTCGTCGGTGAGCACCGCCACCGTCGTCGGCCTCGTCGGCTCCGGCGTGCTGTCGATCGACGACGCGGTCCCCGTGATCATGGGCGCCAACATCGGCACCACGGTCACCAGCACCCTCGCGGCCCTCGGCCACGTCCGCCGGCCCCACGAGTTCCGCGGCGCGTTCGCGGCGGCCACGGTCCACGACTTCTTCAACCTCCTGACCGTCGTCGTCATGCTCCCCCTGGAGCTGGCCACCGGGGTGCTGTCGAACAGCGCCGAGTGGCTGGCCGAGCGCCTGGTCGGCCAGGGCGGCGCCTCCTTCGAGAGCCCGATCAAGAAGCTCGTCGAACGGCCCAGCGACGCCGTGCACGACCTCGTGGAGTCGATGGTGTCGGGGACCCTTCTCGGCGTCGTCCTGATGGTCCTCGCGCTGGCGATGATCTTCATCGCGCTCGCGTTCATCACGAAGAACATGCGGGCGCTCGTGGCCGACCGCATCGAGCGCTCCGTCACCTCGCTGCTCGAGAAGGGCGGCGGGCTCGGAGGCATGGCCGTCGGCATGGTCGTCACGATCGCCGTGCAGTCCTCGTCGATCACCACCTCGGTGCTCGTGCCGCTGGCCGCCGCCGGCGTGATCTCGGTCCGCAACGTCTACCCCGTGGCCCTCGGGGCCAACATCGGCACGACCACCACCGCCCTGCTCGCGGCGATGGCGGCCACCCGCCCGGAGGCCGTCGCGATCGCGCTCGTGCACACGCTGTTCAACCTCTGCGGGACGCTGATCTTCTTCCCGGTCCCGTTCATGCGGGCCATCCCGGTCCGCATGGCCGAGCGACTGGCCGACGCCGCGGTCCGCCACCGGACGATGGTGATGGTCTACGTCGTGATCAGCTTCCTCGTGATCCCGGCCCTCGGGGTCATCCTCCTGCGCTGAGGTTCGATCGGGTCGGGGCCCGGAAGGGCGCCGCAGCGGGGCGCTGAGGTCGTAAGGTGGCCCGCACCATGGTCCTCTCGTTCTTCCGCGGTGGCGACGATCCCCTCGAGGCGGTCGACCTCGAGATCACGACGATGCTCGGCGACTGCCGCCACAGCTTCGATCTCGGGGTGTCCACGCTGATGTCCGGCGGGGACGACATCGACCCGGTCGGCGTGGAGATCCGCTCCACCGACGCTCGCATCAACGCCGCCGAGGAGGCGGTCCGCCGGGACGTCATCGTCCACAGCGCGGTCCACGGCGGCAGCGACGTCGCGTCGGCGATGTCGTCGGTGCTCGCCGTCAAGAAGCTCGAGCGGGTCGGCGACCAGGCGAAGAACATCTTCGACCTCGCCGCGGAGGGGGTGCGCTTCGCCGGCTCCCCCGACGCCGACGAGCTGCGCGAGCTGGCCAACGAGGTGTCGAACCGGCTCGGCGAGGCCGTGGCCCTCGTGTCCCCGGACGTCCCGGACAACGACGCCCAGGCCTTCGTGCGCCGGTGCACCGAGCGGATGGACGATCTCGACCGGCGGGTGAACCGCCTCATCCACTCCGAGGAGCCGGCCCACCACGCCGTCCCCCGGGCGATGTTCTTCCGCTACCTGAAGCGGATCCTCGCCAACGTGTCCGGCGCGGTGGAGGTGCTCCTCCAGCCGGTCGAGCCGGCCACCGACCGCGACGAGTAGCACGCCGCGGCGGCGGACCTGATCCCGGGGTCCGGTCAGTCCTGCAGCCAGAGGTGCACGAGCTCGCGCAGGCGGTCGAGGTTCACGCCCTTCTCGGCGCTGACCCACACGACGTCGCCCGGCAGCAGCCCGCACCCGGCGGCCAGCTCCTTCTTGCGCTTGTCCCGCCCCTTGGCCTTGACCTTGTCGTGCTTCGTGGCGACGACCTGGTGGGGGAGGCCCTCCTCCCGCAGCCACTCGAGGATCGACTGGTCGAGCTTCGTGGGGCCGACCTCGCCGTCGACGAGGACCATCACCATGCGCAGCTGCTCCCGGCCGGTGAGGTAGCGCTCGACCATCGCTCCCCACTGCGCCCGCTGCGCCTTCGAGACCTTCGCGTACCCGTAGCCGGGGCAGTCGACGATCGTGGTGCCGTCGGGGAGGGCGAAGCAGTTGAGCAGCTGCGTGCGCCCGGGGGTCTTCGACACGTTGGCCAGGCCCTTGCGGTTGGCCAGCGCGTTGATGAGCGACGACTTGCCGACGTTCGACCGGCCGACCACCGCGATCTCGGCCGGGCTGTCCGGCAGGGCCTCGAGCCGGTCGGCCGAGGTGACGAAGGTCAGGGCGAGGGGAGGCGCGGCCACGACCGGAGTCAACCAGATCCGTCAGCGGGCGCGTCGGAGGGCGTCGAGTTGGCGCCGGTCCCGCTTGGTCGGTCGGCCGGCCCCGCGCTCGCGGGTGGCGACCGGCGCCTCCGGCACCTCGGGCGGCGGCGGGGTGTGGTCGATGAAGCACGTGGCGGCGACGGCGGCGCCGACGCGCTTCTCGATGACCTCCACCACCTCGACGTCGCGGTCGCGCCCGTGGACCCGCACGTGGACGCGGTCGCCGACGGTGACCGTCGTGGCCGGCTTCGCCGTCTTGCCGTTCACCTTCACATGGCCGCCCCGGCACGCCTCGCTGGCGTCGGCGCGGGTCTTGAACAGGCGGATGGCCCACACCCACTTGTCCACCCGGGTCTGCACCATCAGTCCACCAGCCGCTTCCCGAGGGCGGACGTGAACCGGAACGAGACCCGCAGGTCGCCGAGCATCCCGGCGAGGTCCTCGGCGGCGCGGTCGATCGCCGCCCGGCGCTCGCGACCGACGTCCTCGAGGACCTCGACGACGATCTCGCCGTCCTTGCGCTGGCCCCAGGCGCCGACGGCCCAGCCGTCCACCCAGATCGTGGGGCCGGCGTTGCCGACGGTGTCGAAGAGCGCCGGGCCGAGGTCGCCCAGGTACCAGGATCGCTCCTTCCAGCCCATGATCGTGGGGTCGAGGCTCGGGAGCAGCGCCACCCACGGCTCGGGCTCGGGGGTCGGCTCGGTGTCCCCGGCCAGGACGAGGTGCGGGACCCCGTCGACGTCGACCTCCTCCGTGTCCACGGCCGCCAGCGTGGCGCGGGTGATCCCGAGCGGCCACTTCGCCCACCACGCGAGGTCGGCCACCGTGGCGGGACCGAAGCGGGCCAGCCACGCCTCGGCCAGCGCCACCCGGGCCGCGTCGGGGTCCATCGGCGCCGGGGCCCGGTCACCGAGCCAGCGCTCGGGCGTGGTCCAGTGGTGCTGGGTGCCGGTCCACGCGCCGCGCGGGCGGCCCCGCACGACGCGTCCCTCGGCGCTCAGCACGGTGAGCAGGCGCGATGCCACGGAGACGGTCGCCTCGTAGGGCTTGCCGGGTGCGATGGTGAGCCGGGTCCCGAGGGCGGGGACCAGGGCGGGCAGGTCCGCGGCCGCCGTCGGTCCGTGCGCGCGCAGCGCCGCCACCAGGTCCGCGCCGGCGGCGTCGATCCAGGTGTGGCCGTCGTCGGTGACCCCGGCCGCCTCGAGGTCCTTGGCGAGGCGGCGGCGCTCGTCGGCCGCCACCCGGTCGCCGGCCGCGGCCTGGACCATCGCCAGGTCGGGGACGGGCACGCCCCAGAGGGTGCGCCGCATGGCCAGCGCGCGCACGACCGTGCGGTCCTCGTAGAGCGCCGCCTCGATGGCCGCCTGGTCGGGGGTCCGCATCCGCACGAGCGTCGACAGCACGACGGTCAGGGGGTCGGTGGCGTGCAGCGCCACGACGCTGCGGGCGATCGCCACGACGTCGTCGTCCACCTTCACGGCCGGGGCGAGGCGGTGGCGCACCGCCAGGCGGGCCCGTCGCTCCTGGGTGGTCATCGTGCGGCGGGCGGTCACGGTCCCGATCCTGCCCGACCGCGGCTGCCACCCGGTGTCAGCGAGACCGGCCGGTCGGGAAGAACGCTGCCGTCCGCGGCGTTGGACCTCACGTGCCCGAGCCCTTCCCCGCCGTCCTGTCCGTCCTCGACCTCGCCCCCGTCGGCCAGGGGCAGACCGCCGGCGACGCGCTCCGGGCCTCGATCCAGCTTGTCCAGGAGGCGGAGCGGCTCGGCTACCACCGCTACTGGGTGGCGGAGCACCACAACATGCCGGGTATCGCGTCCTCGTCGCCGCCGGTGCTCCTGGCCACCCTGGCCATGGTCACGGAGCACATCCGCCTGGGCTCGGGCGGCGTGATGCTGCCCAACCACGCCCCCCTCGTCGTGGCCGAGCAGTTCGGCATGCTCGAGGCGCTGCACCCGGGGCGCATCGACCTCGGGATCGGCCGGGCCCCCGGCACCGACCAGGTCACCGCGGCCGCCCTCCGCCGCTCCCTCGGCGGGCTGCGGGAGCCCGACCTCACCCAGCTGCTGGGTGAGCTCCTCGGGTTCTTCAACGGCACCTTCCCCGCGGACCACCCCTTCCGCCAGATCACCGCGGTGCCCGGCCGGGGGCACCAGCCCGCCATCTGGCTGCTCGGCTCGTCCGACTACAGCGCCCGCCTCGCCGGGCTGCTCGGGCTCCCCTTCTCCTTCGCCCACCACTTCGCCGGCACGAACACGATGGCGGCCATCGAGATCTACCGGGAGTCCTTCCAGCCGTCCGCGGTGCTCGACGAGCCGTACCTGATGCTCGGGGTGGCGGCCACGGTGGCCGAGACGACCGAGCGGGCTCGCTACCTGTCGAAGCCGGGCGACATCGGCTTCCTCCGTCTGCGCCAGGGCCGGCCCCAGCCCTACCCGAGCCCGGAGGAGGCGGCCGCCTTCCGCTTCACCCCGGCGGAGGCCGAGGCCATCAAGGCGTGGAACCGCACCCGCTCCGTCGGCGACCCGGCCACGGTCGAGGCCGACCTCCGAGAGCTCGTGGCTCGCACCGGGGCCGACGAGCTCATGGTCACGACGATGGTCCACGGCTACGAGGACCGGGCGGCGTCCTACCGCCTCCTCGCCGAGCAGGTCGGCCTCCCCGGCGCCGGGCACGGCCCGCCGGTCACCGCCACCGCCGCGGACTGACGCCCCGCGGCCCCGACGGCGGCTCAGCTCGCGTCGGGCGGGGGCTGGCAGCGCGGGCACCAGTAGCTGCTGCGGGCCTGGTCCCCGTGGCGGGCCATCTCGATCGGCGTGCCGCAGCGCGGGCAGGGGCGCCCGCGGCGGCCGTAGGCGGCGAGGCCCATCGGGTGGGTGCGGCGCTCGGCGTGGCCCAGGTTGGCCTGCAGCTGGCGGGCCGCCGTCGCCCAGACCCGCCGGCGGGTCTCGTCGTCGACGAGCGGCATCGGGGTGCCGGGGTCGACCCGCTCGGCCCAGCACGCCTCGGACTTGTAGACGTTCCCGATCCCCGCCGCGATGCGCTGGTCGAGGAGCGCCTCGCCGAGGGTCGTGCGCTCGTCGGTGAGAGCGGCGGCCCGGCGCAGCACCTCGTCGAGGACCGCCGGGTCGTCGGGCGCGACCGTGCACAGGTCGGGCCCGAGGGCGACCAGCGCGTCGGGCTCGCCGGCGGCCCGGGCGTAGGTCTCGACCACGGGGGCCTGGAAGCACACGGCCAGCCACCCGCTGTCCACCTCGACGACGACCCGGGCCAGGTGGGGGGCCTTCTGCCAGCGCTCCCCGGTCCGGTAGAGGTGCCACGACCCGGTCATGCGCAGGTGCGTGCGCAGCGTCGTGCCGTCGGCGAAGTGCACGAGCAGGTGCTTCCCGCGGGCCTCGACGTCCTCGACGAGCGCGCCGGCGGCGGGCGGTCGTCCCCGCAGGCGAGGGGCCTCGAAGCGCACGAGGCGGTGCCCGGCCAAGGCGGGACGGAGGCGGGCGGCCGCCTTGGAGAGGGTGTCGCCTTCGGGCACGGGAGCAGTCTGCCCGGAAAACTTCGTGAGAGGTTTCACAAGCTTGGGTATGGTCAGTGCATGGCCGTGGTCCCCAAGGTGGTCGTCGTCGGTGCCGGCTTCGGCGGGCTGGAGGTGGCCCGGGGGCTGCGCGACGCGCCGGTCGAGGTCACGCTCGTCGACCGGAACAACTTCTCCACCTTCCAGCCGCTGCTCTACCAGGTGGCCACCGCTGGCCTGAACGCCGCCGACGTCACCCACGTGGTGCGAGCCCGCTTCCACGACCAGCACAACCTGACCTTCCGCCAGGCCGAGGTCACCGCCGTCGACTGGGACGCCCGCCAGGTGCGCCTCGAGGGGCACCCGCCGCTCGACTTCGACCACCTCGTGGTGGCCGGCGGGGCGGCCGTCACCTACTTCGGCACGCCGGGCGCGGCCGAGCACGGCTTCGCGCTCTACACGCTCGAGGACGCCGTCCGGCTCCGGAACCACATCGTCGAGCGCTTCGAGGCGGCCGACGCCGATCCCACCCAGATCGAGCGGGGCGGGCTGACCTTCGTCGTCGTCGGCGGCGGGCCCACCGGGGTGGAGACGGCCGGCGCCCTGACCGAGCTCTTCGCGATGGTCTTCCGCAAGGACTACCCCCACCTCGACGTCAGCCGGGCCCGGGTCGTCCTCGTCGAGATGCAGGACCGCCTGCTCGGTCCGTTCTCGCCGCCCAGCCAGCAGCACGCCCACGACATCCTGCGCCTCCGCGGGGTGGAGCTGCGCCTCGGCACGAAGGTGGCGGCGGTGGACGCCGAGTCGGTCACCTTCGCCGACGGGGAGGTGCTGCCGTGCCAGACCCTCGTGTGGGCGGCCGGCGTGCAGGCCAACCCCCTGGCCGGCGTGCTCGACGTGCCCCAGGACCGGGGCGGGCGGATCGTGGTCGACGAGTCGCTGCGCATCCCGGACCGCGTCGACGCCTGGGCGGTGGGGGACATCGCCGCGGCCAAGGCGCCCGACGGCTCGCTCCTCCCGCAGCTCGCGCCGGTGGCCATGCAGGCCGGACGCCACGTGGCCCGCCAGATCATCCGCGCCGTGGAGGGCCGCCCGCCCGCGCCCTTCCGCTACCGGGACAAGGGCACCATGGCCACGATCGGCCGGCGGGCGGCCGTCGCCGAGCTCCCGCTGCGCATCCGCCTCAAGGGGGCGCCGGCGTGGCTGGCGTGGCTCGGCCTGCACCTCGTGTTCCTGGTCGGGAAGCGCAACCGGCTGTCCGTGCTCCTCAACTGGGCCTGGAACTACCTGACCTGGGACCGAGGTCCGCGCCTGATCCTCCGTCCCAGGCGCTGAGGGACCTACGACCCTGGGCGGGGGCCACCCGGGCCCGACACGATGGGACCGTGATCGTCGACGAGGGGCTCGAGCTGCTGTCCGAGGAGGAGTGCCTCCGCCTCCTCGGCACGCAGACGGTCGGGCGCGTCGGCGTCTCGATGGGCGCCCTCCCGGCCATCTTCCCGGTGAACTTCCGCCTCCTCGACGGCGCGATCGTGTTCCGCACGGGCGAGGGGTCGAAGCTGAGCGCGGCGGCCCGGGGCTCGGTGGTCGCCTTCGAGGTGGACGAGCACGACCCCGAGCTGCGCTCCGGGTGGAGCGTCCTCGTGGTGGGCGAGGCCGAGGTCCTCGACGACCCGGACGTCGCGCTCCGGGTGCTCGACGGCGGGCCCGAGCCCTACGCGCCCGGCCGGCGGGTGGCGATCGTGCGCATCACGCCGGGCTTCGTGTCCGGGCGGCGCATCGTCCCCGGGGCCCCGGTCTGAGCGGGGGCGGGCGAGGCCCCTAGCTGCCGTACCGCTCCCGGAACATCACGCTGATCCGCGGCCCGGCCTGCGCGCGCTTCGGGACGCAGTGCTCGTGCGTGCGCTGGCAGGTGCCGCCCTGCACGAGCAGGTCGCCCGAGTGGAGCGTGTAGCCGACGGAGGGCCCGCCGCCGGAGGGGCGCAGGAGCAGCTTGCGGGGCGAGCCGAGCGACACGATGGCGACGATCGTCGACACCCGGTGCCGACCCACCCGGTCCCCGTGCCAGGCCACCGAGTCGTTCCCGTCCCGGTAGAGGTTGGCCGAGATCGACGGGAGGCGGAGGCCGTAGTGCCGGCTGAGGCAGCGGGCCATGCGGTCGAGGATGCGGGGTCGTCCCTCGTGCCACAGGCCGGTGGTGAGGCGGGGGACGTCGACGATCCGGTCGTACATGGGCCGCTGCTCCTCGGGGCCCCAGGGCGCTCGGCGGAGGATCTCGTCGAAGAGCAGGTCCGCGCCCGTGACCCAGCCGGGGACGTGGTCCACCCAGGCCCCCTGGCCGAGGAAGCGGCGCCGCGCGCCCGAGAGCGCGGGGTCGATGTCCGGCTCGTCGGCGGCGGCGAGGAGGGACGGCTGCCAGGGTTGGTGGTCGACGGCGACCATGCCCCCAGGCTATCGAACAGGTGTTCGAGGGTCGAGCGGGTCGGCCTCAGGCCCGCCCGAGGACCCGGTCGACCCGGATCTCGATGGCGACGCGGTCCGCCCGCTCGCCCGGCTCGCGGTACCGGGCGGTGTAGGCGGCCACGGCCGCCGCCACCCGGGCGGGGTCGGCGGTGACGGACCCGGTGCCCTCGAGGGTCAGCCAGCGGCCGCCGTCGACCTGGGACACGACCGCCCGGCTCCCCGGAGCCGCCTCGAGGTTGCGGACCTTGCGGGAGCCGGCGAAGGAGATGATCCGCACCAGCTGCTCGGCGGGGTCGTAGGCGAACCCCACCGGGACGACGTGGGGGGACCCGTCCGGGCGCAGGGTGGTGAGCGTGGCGAGGTGGCGCTCGGTCAGGAAGGCGAGGACGTCGGGTCCGAGGGCGGCGGGGTCGAGAGCCATCCCCTGAGCCTCGCGCGCGCCGGCCCGGGACGCGACGGAGGGCCCGCCGAGGTCGGCGAGCCCTCCGTCGGGTCTGCGGTGGTGCCGTCGGCTCAGTCGGTGGCGATGGCTTCGAGCACCGGCAGGCGGCTGGCCCGGCGGGCCGGGAGGATCGACGCCAGCACGCCGAGCAGCGCGGCCACGAGGAGCACGATCACCAGCGGGGCGATCGGGAGGGCGAAGTGGTCGAAGCCCTCCCGCTCCATCGCGGTGACGAACACCCAGCCGAGGCTGGTGCCGAGCACGAGGCCCACGACGGCGCCGAGCACGGAGATCATGATCGCCTCCCAGCGGACCATGCCCCGCAGCTGACGGCGCCCCATCCCCACCGCCCGGAGCAGCCCGAGCTCGCGGGTCCGCTCGTGGATCGAGAGCGACAGCGTGTTGGCGATGCCGATCATGGCGATGATGATCGACAGGCCGAGCAGCACCGACACCATGATCAGGAGCTGGTTGATCTGCTCGGCGATGGCGCCCCGGAAGCCCTCCTCGTCGAGGGCCACGAGGCCGGGGACCGACGCCGTGGCCGCCTCGATGTCCTCGAGGACCGCGTCGAGGTCCGCGCCCTCGGCCACCGTGCCGAAGATCCCGATGTCGGTGGGCGAGGGGAGCCGGTCGAGGAAGCCGGCGCGCGACACCGTGTAGCTGCCGAGCGCGATCTGGTCGTCCGAGATGGCCTGCACCTCGAGCTCGACCGCCTCACCGGTCTCGATCGTCATCGTCACGGTGTCGCCGAGGCGCAGCCCGTGGTCCTCCACGACCTGGCGATCCAGGACGATGCCGTCGTCGGTGAGGTCGGCGAGGCGACCCTCGACCATCTCGACCTCGAACACGGCGTCGATCGTGGTCGGATCGATGCCGAAGGCGGTCGTGTCCGACGTGTCGCCGTCCGGGAACTGGATGCGCCCGAGGACGAGGGACTGCGGCGAGACGAGCTCGACGCCCTCGACGCCGGCCACCGCGTCGGTGACGGACGGGGAGAAGCCCCAGAAGCCCATGAACCCGCCCTCGTTCCGGACGATGAAGTCGCCGCGCAGGCCCCGGTCGAGGGCGGCGTCCGTCGTGGCTCGAGCCGACGCCGTGAACACGGTGATGAAGGACACGAGCGCCACGCCGATGATGAGCGACGACGCCGTCGCCGCGGTGCGCTTGGGGCTCCGGCGGGCGTTCTCCACGGCCAGGCGGCCGGTCAGCCCCTTCACCTTCGGGACCCACGCCCCGACGAGGCGCACCGTGGGGCCGGCGAGCACCGGGCCGAGGGTGAGCGCCGCCACGATGATGAGGAGCGCGCCCATGCCGACCGACGGGACCGGGTTCGCGTCGTCGTCGGCCAGCCAGGCCTGGCTGGCGAGGAAGAGGCCGGCCACGGCGGCGAGCACGCCGATGACGAGGCGGATCCGGGAGTGGTCGGCCCGCTCGACGGCGACCTCCCGCAGGGCGGCGAGCGGCGGCACCCGCGTGGCCCGGACCGCCGGGACGATCGCCGCCAGCAGCGTGATGATCGTGCCCAGCAGGAGGGCGTTGATGGCCGTGGCCGGTCGCAGCACGAGGCTGCCGGGCAGGTCGAAGGCCCCGAAGGCGAGGCCGGCCAGGCCCACGCCGACGGCGAGGCCGAGCAGCGAGGCGACGAGCCCGATGACCATCGACTCGAGGAGCACCGAGCCGAGGACCTGACGGCGGCTGGCGCCGACGGCCCGCAGGAGGGCGAGCTCCCGCGTGCGCTGCGCCACGAGGATCGAGAAGGTGTTCGAGATCACGAACGCCCCGACGAGGAGGGCCACGCCCGCGAACACCGAGAGGATGATCGTGAAGAACGAGAAGCCCGACTGGATCTGGTCGGTGAGCTGCTCGGTGGCCTCCTCGCCGGTGATCACCTCAGGCCCCTCCGGGAGCACCTCGGCGATGCGCTCGACGAGCTCCTCCTGGCTGACGCCGTCCTCGGCGGCCACGAAGATCTGGGAGACCTGGTCGCCGAGGCCCGCGAGGCGCTGCGCCTCGGCCATCGTGAGGCCCACCGACACGGCGCCGGCGATGTCGTCCTCGCCGTGGATCTGGGTGATGCCGACGAGGGTGTAGGTCTGCTCGCCGAACTGGGTGAGCAGGGTGACCTCGTCGCCCAGCTCGTAGCCACCGTCGCCGGCGGCGCTGACGTTCAGGACCACCTCGTCGTCCGCCTCGGGCGCCCGGCCCTCGACCACGTCATAGGTGTTCAGCCGCTCGGACTCGATCCAGCTCTCGAAGAGCGTGGGCGGACCGAAGGCGCCGACGGGGTCGCCGTCCTCGCCGAGGAGCCGGTTCTGGCTGCCGTTGCCCTCGGCCCAGGCGGACGCCGCCACCTCGGCCACGCCGTCGACCTCGGCGACGAGGTCCACGAGGGCCGGGTCGAGCGGCGCCCGGGTGTCTCCGAAGTCGCCGGAGAAGAGGACCTCGCCGTCGATCTGCGCGTCGAGCTCGCTGTTGAGGTCGGTGAAGATGTCGTCGAAGGTGCTGCGGATCGTGTCGGAGAGCACGAAGGTGCCGGCCATGAAGGCCACGCCGAGCAGCACGGCGACGATGGTGGATACGAGCCGTCGCTTGTGGGACCACAGCGACCGGAGGGTGACCTTGCGCATCAGTGGTCCCCGAAGGCCTTCATGCGGTCGAGGACGCGCTCCGCCGTGGGGTCAGCCATCTCGTCGACGATCTTCCCGTCGGCCAGGAAGACGACGCGGCTCGCGTAGGAGGCGGCCACGGGGTCGTGGGTGACCATCACGATCGTCTGGCCCAGCTCCACGACGGCCCGCTGCATGAAGCCGAGGATCTCGGCCCCGGTGCGCGAGTCGAGGTTGCCGGTGGGCTCGTCGGCGAACGTGATCTGCGGGCGCGCCGCGAGGGCGCGTGCGACCGCGACGCGCTGCTGCTGGCCGCCGGAGAGCTCGCTCGGGCGGTGGCTGAGGCGGTGCTTCAGGCCGACCGTCTCGACGACCGAGTCGAGCCACGCCTGGTCCGCCTTGCGGCCGGCGAGGTCCATCGGGAGGGTGATGTTCTCGAGCGCCGACAGCGTCGGGATCAGGTTGAAGGCCTGGAAGATGAACCCCACCTGGTCGCGCCGGACGCGCGTCAGCTCGCGGTCGTCGAGCTGGGTCAGGTCGGTCCCGCCGATCTCGACCCGACCGGAGGTGAGGGAGTCCAGGCCGGCGACGCAGTGCATCAGCGTGCTCTTGCCGGAGCCGGAGGGGCCCATGATCGCGGTGAAGCGGCCGACCTCGAAGTCCACGCTCACCCCGTCGAGGGCGCGCACCTCCGTGTCGCCGGAGCCGTAGACCTTGGTGGCCTCGACGGCGCGAGCGGCGACGTTCGCCATGGGGGGTGCTGCAGGTGCGGGGGTGCTCATGCGGGCGACGCTACCGGTCCGACCCTTCCGGAACCCTCGGGTATTCCCCTGATCCGACCCTGATGGGACCCCGTCGGCGACCAGGGACGGGCCCGCTCCCGGCGCCCGGACGCGCCACGGCGCCGGCCGGAGCCGGCGCCGTCGCGACCAGAGCGGGATGGGCTAGGCGCCCGGTTGCGGGGTGGTGCGCAGGTAGGGCTTCACCGTCTTGAAGCCGGGGAAGGTCTGCGCGGCCTCCTCGTCGCTCACCGCCGGGGTGATGATCACGTCCTCGCCGTGCTTCCAGTCGGCCGGGGTGGCCACCTTGTGGTTCGCGGTCAGCTGGAGCGAGTCGATGACCCGGAGGATCTCGTCGAAGTTCCGACCGGTCGACGCCGGGTAGGTGAGCGTGAGCTTCACCTTGTTGTCCGGGCCGATGATGAACACCGAGCGCACCGTGAGGGTGTCGTTGGCGTTCGGGTGGATCATGTCGTAGAGGTCCGAGATCTTCCGATCCGGGTCGGCGAGGAGCGGGTAGTTGAGGGCCGCCCCCGTCACCTCCTCGATGTCCTTGCTCCAGGCGTGGTGGTCCGCGACGCCGTCGACCGACACGCCGATGACCTTCACGTTGCGCTTGTCGAACTCCGGCTTCAGCGCCGCGACCCGACCGAGCTCGGTGGTGCAGACCGGGGTGAAGTCCTTGGGGTGGCTGAACAGGATCGCCCAGCTGTCGCCCTTCCACTCGTGGAAGCTGATCGTCCCCTCGGTGCTCTCAGCGGTGAAGTCGGGGGCCTCGTCTCCGAGACGGATCGCCATGTCGTTCCTCCTGGACCGTGTGTCGGAGGCGAAGCCTAGCGCCCTTGGCCCTAAATCCGACAAGGTGAGTCGGGAATCTGCGTCAGCGGGGCGGGTCCTGCTCGGCGCGGGCCAGGTGGGCGGGCCGGCGGGTGGGGAGCTCCGGGGGCAGGCGGCCGATCACGTCGGAGGGGTCGAGCGCGCCCTCGTCCAGGTCCGTCGCGAACACGTCGGGCTCGATGTAGACGATGCGGGCCTCGGGGACGGCGCGCCGCAGGCTCGTCTCCACCCGCTCGACGGCGGCGGCCACCTCGGCCACCGACAGGTCGCCGAGGAAGGAGACCTTGGCGCCGACCACGAGCTCGGCCGGCCCGACGTGCTGGATCCGCAGGTGCACGAGCTCGGCCACCGACGGCTCGATCTCGATGGCCGCCCGGACGGACTCGCGCACCTTGCGGTCCGGGGCGACGCCGACGAGCAGCGCCTTCATCGTGCCCGCGACGAGGAGGGCGAGGACGACGAGCAGGCCCCCGACGACCAGCGTCCCCACGGCGTCCCACCGCGCGTCCTCGGTGGCGTGGGCCGCCCCCACGGCGCCGCCGGCGGCGAGGAGGGCCACGACCGCGCCCGTCCCGAGGAGCCAGGCCGCGGGCAGCTCCGGGTGGGGCGACCGGCGCAGGTAGCGCCGCAGCGCGACGTCACCGCGGGCCCGCCGCGCCGCGCGCGCGACCAGCCAGAGGGCGAGGGCGGACAGGAGCCACGCGCCGCCGAGCGCGCCGAGCACGAGCTCGAGGTCCTCGAGGTCGCGGGGCTCGTCGATGCGCCGCACGCCGTCCGCGATGCACGCGGCGGCCGCGCCGACCGGCAGCAGCACGCCCGCGAGGAAGCCCCAGAAGTAGCCCTCGCGGCCGTAGCCGAGGGGGTGGCCGTCCTCGTGCCGGCGGCGGGAGCGCCGACCGCCGAGGACGAGCAGCGCGAGCGTCGCCGCGCTGGCCGCCAGCACCAGCGCGCCGGCGCCCGCGCTGGCCGACTGGGTGCGGACGAGCGCCCACCCGCAGGCGGCAGCGCCGAGCACGTCGACCACCACCGATCCGATGACCGCTCGCATGCCCGGGCGCCTGCCTTCCATGGCCCGAGGTTACGGTCCCGGCTCACCCCACCGGTCCACGGTCGCCCGCCCCGTCTGGTAGCCCGGTGCGGCCGGCGATCGCCGGCCCCAGGGGGAAGGAAGGGAGATCCATGTCGGACGTCCTGATGGAGAAGCAGGGCCACGTCGCCACGCTCACGCTGAACCGGCCCGACCGGCTCAACGCGATCAGCCAGGCGATGATCGCCGACCTCGGCCGGCTGCTCATCGAGCTCGACGGCGACCGCGACGTGCGGGTCATCGTCCTCACCGGCGCGGGACGCGGCTTCTGCTCGGGTCTCGACCTGCAGGACGTCGGCTCGGGCGGGATCGGCTCGTCGGACGGGGGCGGCGGGGGCGGCTTCCGCCTCGAGGACACCCCGCCGTTCGCGCTGCGGCGCATCGACACCCCCGTCATCTGCGCCCTGAACGGCCCGGCCGCCGGCTACGGCATGGACCTCGCCCTCGGGTGCGACCTCGTCATCGCGTCCGACACCGCGTCGTTCACCCCGCCGGTGAAGCGCGGCGTGATCCCCGAGAGCGGTGGCACCTGGCTCCTGCCCCGCCTCGTGGGCTGGCACAAGGCGTGCGAGATCACGTTCATGGCCCGCAAGCTCGACGCCGGCGAGCTCCAGCGGCTCGGGCTCGTGAACCTCGTGGTGCCGGCCGCCGACTTCGAGGCCACGGTGCAGTCCTGGGTGTCGGACCTCGCCGCCCAGCCGCCCCTCGCCATCACCGCGGCGAAGCGCACCATGCGCCTCGGGCTCGACAGCACCTTCGACGCGAACGCGCACCACGTCATGGCGGAGCTGCTCTCGCTGTTCCGCAGCCACGACTTCAAGGAGTCCGTGGCCTCCTTCCTCGAGAAGCGCGACCCCGTCTATCAGGGCCGCTGAGCCCGGGCCCGCCCGCGGGCTCCTCCCCGATCACGGCGCCCCGCCCGCGCGGGGCGCCGTGGCGCGCCCCGGTGGTGGGGGTCGGGCCGCCTGTGACCAAGGTCACCTTTACGAGCGGGGCCAAGACGTGAGAGGAGTTAACACCGTTAACGTGTTAACGGCGTTAACTCACGTGCCGCCCACCCGGGGCGGCCCGCGGGAAGGGAGCCCTCCATGCTCGCTCGCCTCGGTTCGGCCGTCGTCCGCCGCCGTCGCCTCGTCCTCGTCGCCGCCGTCGTGCTGTTCGCCCTGAGCGGCGCCTTCGGCGGCAGCGCCCCGTCGCACCTCAGCGCCGGGGGGTTCGACGACCCCGGCGCCGAGTCGTCGCTCGGCGACGCCGCCCTCGCCGACGTCCTCGACGCCGGTCCCCCCAACGTCATCCTCCTCGTCACCGCCGAGGGCGGTGACGTCGACGATCCCGCCGTGGCGGCCGAGGGCCTCGCGCTCACCGAGGCGCTGGCCGCCGAGCCCCACATCTCGAACGTGGCGTCGTACTGGAGCCTCGGCAGCCCGCCGCCTCTCAAGGGGGTGCACGGCGACAAGGCCCTCGTCCTCGGGCGCATCGACGGCACGCAGGACGAGGTCAACGAGCGGGTCGAGGAGCTCGCCCACCTCCGCGACCTCGGCACCGTCACGAGCGTCGAGATCGGCGGCTTCGCCCAGGTCTTCCAGGAGGTCGGGCACACCGTCGAGGAGGACCTCGTGCGGGCGGAGATGATCGCGCTGCCGATCACGCTCATCCTGCTGCTGCTCGTCTTCGGGAGCGTGGTGGCCTCGTCGCTGCCGCTCGCCGTCGGGGCGCTCTCGGTGGTCGGCACCCTCGCAGTGCTGCGGCTCATCGCGATGCTGACCGACGTCTCGATCTTCAGCCTGAACCTCACGACCGCCCTCGGCCTCGGCCTCGCCATCGACTACGCCCTCTTCGTCGTGTCCCGCTACCGGGAGGAGCTGCGAGCCGGCCACGAGCCTGGCGTCGCGGTCGTCCGCACGGTGCAGACGGCGGGGCGCACCGTGGCCTTCAGCGCCGTCACCGTCGCAGCCTCCCTGTGCGCGCTCCTCGTGTTCCCCCTGTCGTTCCTGCGCAGCTTCGCCTACGCGGGGGTGGCCGTCGCCTTCCTGGCCGGCTTCTTCTCGGTGGTCGTCCTGCCGGCGATCCTGGCCGCGCTCGGCCACCGAGTGGACCGCCTCACGATCTTCCGGCCCTCCACCGCCCCCACCGAGGAGGGGATCTGGCACCGGGTCGCCCTCGTGGTCATGCGCCGCCCCGTCGTGGTGGCCGGTGCCGCCATCGCCCTGCTCCTCGTGCTCGGCTCGCCCTTCCTGCGCATCGACCTGTCGCTGCCGGACGACCGGGTGCTGCCCGAGTCGGCACCGAGCCGCCAGGTCAGCGACGTCCTGCGGGCCGAGTTCTCGAGCGGCGAGGCGGGGGCCGTGGACGTCGTCGCCACCGGCATCGGCGACGCGGCGAGCCGGAGCGGCGAGATCGACGCCTACGCCGCCACCCTCGCCGCCCTGCCCGGCGTCGCCCGGGTCGACGCGTACACCGGCACCTACTGCGGCGAGGGCATGGCCGACTTCGGCTGCGAGCCGGGCCAGCAGGTGCTCCCCGGCGGGGAGGGCCGGTACCTCGGCTTCGCCAACGCCGCCGGCGGCGGCGCCACCTACCTGACGGTCGTCCCCGAGGTGGAGCCCCTGTCGCCGGAGGGCGAGCAGCTCGTGCGGGACATCCGCGACCTCGAGGCCCCGTTCCCCGTCCAGGTGACGGGCCAGTCGGCGCAGCTCGTCGACACGAAGGCGGCGCTCTTCGCCCGCCTGCCGCTGGCCGCCGGGCTCATCGCCGTCATCACCTTCGTCGTGCTGTTCCTGCAGTTCGGCTCCGTGGTGATCCCGGTCAAGGCCATCATCCTCAACCTGCTCAGCCTGTCGGCGACCTTCGGGGCCATGGTCTGGGTGTTCCAGGACGGCAACCTCAGCGGGTTCCTGGACTTCACGGCCACCGGCTCGATCGACGCCACCACGCCGATCCTGATGTTCTGCATCGCCTTCGGCCTGTCGATGGACTACGAGGTCTTCCTCCTCTCCCGCATCAAGGAGGAGTACGACCGCACCGGCGACAACGAGCTGTCGGTGGCCCGCGGCCTCGAGCGGACCGGGCGGATCGTGAGCGCGGCAGCGGTGCTCATCGCCGTGGTGTTCGCCGCCTTCGCCACGAGCAACGTCACCTTCATCAAGCTCATGGGCGTCGGGCTCTTCCTGGCCGTGCTCATGGACGCCTTCGTCATCCGGGGCACGCTCGTGCCGGCGTTCATGCGCCTGGCCGGCGACTGGAACTGGTGGGCCCCCGGGCCGCTGCGCCGCCTCCACGACCGCATCGGCATCAGCGAGCACATCGACCTCGACGCCCTGGATGCCGCCGCCGACCCCGGGGCCGACGGCCCCGCGGTCGAGACCCGCACGCCCGAGCCGGTGTGACCAGCCCGGGGTGGCAGGCTGGTGCCGTGGCGACCACCCGGCCCCGGGCCCGCAAGGGCCAGAGCGAGCTCCGCGAGCAGATCCTCGACATGACCGAGAGGCTGCTCGTGGAGCTCGGCTCCGAGGAGGCGGTGTCCATCCGCGTCGTGGCCGACGCCGTGGGCGTCACCCCGCCGGCCATCTACCGCCACTTCGCGGACAAGGCGGACCTCGTCTTCGAGGTGTGCGCCCGGCACTTCGCCCAGTTCGACGAGGTCATCGCCGAGGCGGTCGAGGGCGTCGACGACCCGGTGGACGTGCTCCGGCGCATGGGCACCGCCTACGTCCGCTTCGGGCTCGAGCACCCCGAGCACTACCGGATCATGTTCATGGCCCCGGCCTGGTACACGCCGGAGAAGTGGGAGAACATCCTCAACACCGGGGCGTTCGCCCAGCTGATCCAGCGGATCGAGGCGATCATCGACGCCGGGCTGATGCGCCCGGGCGCCGACGCCTTCTCGGTCGCCCTCCACACGTGGGCGAACATCCACGGGCTCACCTCGCTGCTCGTGGCGCGCCCCAGCATCCCCTGGCCCGACCTCGACCAGCTGATCGACGAGCACCTCGACATCTGCCTGCGGGCCCACCTCGCCTGAGCCCGCCGACGGCGTCGTGGCTCAGCGGGGCGCGGTGCGGGTGCCCTCGGCCGGACCGAACACCACGAGGACCGAGAGCTCCTCGGTGACGTCGACGAAGCGGTGCGGCTCCCCGGCCGGCACGAACACGGCCCGCCCGGGCTCGAGGGGGACGTCGCCGTCCGCGGTGCGCAGGGTCCCGCGGCCCCGCTCGACGACGTAGAGCTCGTCCTCCGTGTGCGGCTCCTGCCGGTCGACGGTCCCCGGCGGCATGGTGAACCGGCCGATGCTGAGATCGGGGCGGCGGAGGAGCTCGCCGTAGGTCGGGTCGCCGCCGACGGGCGCGGCGGGCGGATCGGGGAGGCGCTCCACTCAGGCCGCCGGCGGGTCGAGGACGGAGCCGTCGAGGCCAGGGCGTCCGGTGAGGCGGGCCAGCGCCGCCTCCCCGCGCCCGGTGCGCACCGCGACGTCGAGGGCGAGCCCGAGGGCGTCGCGGATGGCCGCAGCCGGTGCGGTGAAGGGCCGGCCGGTCGCCCGGGCCAGGTCGCCGCAGTGCACCACGAGCTCGAAGGTCCGGGTGCGCAGGTACTCGCCCGGGCGCATCGTGCCCACGATGGTCGCGACGTGCCCGTCCTCGCCCAGGGCGTCGAGGGCCCGCCGGGCGTCGGCCGCCGCGGCCTGCAGGGTGGCGAGGGGGTCGTCGCCGAGGGCCTCGCCCGCCGCCCTGCCGCGCGCCGCGATCTCGACGGGGTCGAAGGTGGACGTGGCGACGTAGTAGGCGGCGGCGTCCTCGACCTCGATGGGGGCCGGCTCGGGGCGGGCGTACTCGGCCACGGTCACGAGCGAGCGGCCCGTGTGGCCGAGCAGCTCCCGCAGCGTCCAGTCCCCGAGCCCCGGGGCCGAGAGGTCGCTCGTCGCCACGATGTCAGCGGCCAGGGCGAGGAAGGCGTCGGCGGCGCCGAGGAACGCCGCCCGCTGGTCGGCGTCGGGGGAGGGCGGGGCGGCAGGCGGCACGAGGTCGATCATGGCGTCGGCCGCGGCTCGACGGCGAGCGCGATCCGGGCCGTCCCCGCGCGGCGGCCGTCCCCGTCGAGGAGGTCCACGAGGACGAGCGCGAGCCGGTCGGTCGCCCGCAGGACGCGCACCTCGAGCGCGTGCGCTGCCGCGGTCACCTCCCCGACCGGATCGGGCGCGGACGTGGCCAGGCCGAGCACCGCCGCCACGGTGCGTCGGGCTGCCTCGACGACCGCGTCCGCGAGGTCGTGCGGGCCGAGCGGGCGGGCGGGCGCGACGCGGACGGCGGCCTCGTCCACCCACGACCACGCGGCGCCGTCGAGCGGGCCGAGCGGCAGGCCCGTCGGGGGACGGGGGGAGAGCACCGTGGGCATGGCCTCGACACTCGGCCGCCCCGCTCGCCGGGCCCAGGGCCAATCGGCCCAGGTGGACCAGTGATCGGCGGGCGACTGGTCCACTTCCGGCGGGTGGACCAGACTCCGACCGGCGTGCGCCCCGATCATGTGCAGCACGGGGGGCACGAGCGAGGAGCGAGCGTGGCGGCAGCGCAGTCCCATGACCAGGACAACGTCGGAGGCCCGCGCTCCATGAGCGAGCGGCGGCGGATCGGCGCGGGCGCCCTGGCCGGGCTCATCGCCCACGCGGCCAGCGGGCGCGGCCCCTTCTACCGCCGTCTGGCCACCGCGGTGGCCGACGCCATCGCCGCCGGGCACCTGCCGGCGGGGAGCCTCCTCCCGTCCGAGCGCCAGCTCGCGACCCGGCTCGGGGTGGCCCGGGGCACGGTCGTGGCCGCCTACGAGCAGCTGGCGGCGGAGGGCGCCGTGATCCGGCGGCAGGGGAGCGGCACCTGGGTGGCCGAGACCGCGGGAGTGGACGACGACGGCGTCGACGAGCGCGACGCCGGCCTGCGGGCCCGGCGCCTCACCGAGGGGTTCTTCCGGGCCGGCGACGACCTCATCGACCTGGCGCCCGCCGTCGTCCCGAACCTCGACGGGCTGCCGGCGGAGGCCTTCGCCCCCGACCTCCGGGTCCTCGAGACGATGGCGGCCGGGCACGGCTACCTCCCGCTCGGGCTGCCCGCGCTGCGGGAGCGCCTCGCGCTCCTCCACACCGAGCACGGCCTCGCCACCCGGCCGGCCCAGGTCGGCGTCACGGTGGGGGCGCTCCAGGCGATCACGCTCAGCGTCCGCCTGCTGGTGCGCCCCGGCGACACCGTGGTCGTCGAGGAGGTCACCTTCCCGGGGGTCCTCGACGTGCTGTCGCGCGCGGGCGCCCGCTTCGCCACGGTCCGCTCCGACGGCGGCGGCGTGCGCCCCGACGACCTGGCCCGGGTGGTCGAGCGGGCCAGGCCACGGCTCGTCTACCTGGTCCCCACCTGCCACAACCCCACCGGGACGATCCTCCCCGACCACCGCCGGGCCGAGGTGGCCGCGATCATCGATCGCTCCGACACCTGGCTGGTCGAGGACGAGAGCCTCGCCTGGAGCGCGGCCGACGGGCGGCGCCCGCCGGCGGTGGCGTGCCACGCCCGCAGCGATCGCGTCATCACGATCGGCTCCCTGGCCAAGGTGCTGTGGGGCGGGCTGCGGGTCGGATGGGTCCGCGCCGCTGACGCCTTCATCGAGCGCCTCGGGCGCCTGAAGGCGGCGGAGGACCTCGGTGGCGACGTCGTGGCCCACGCCATCGCGCTGCGCCTCCTCGACCAGTACGACGCGACCGTGGCGGCCCGGCGCGACCACCTGAACCGGAACCGGGCGCGGGTCCTGGGGCTGCTCGCCGAGCTCCTGCCCGACTGGCGCGCGGACGCGCCGGCCGGCGGCGTCTGCCTCTGGGTGCGCCTGCCGGCCGGCACGGCGGACGAGCTCTTGCCCGTGGCCGAGGCTCACGGCGTCTCATTCCTGCCCGGCGGCGCGGCGAGCGCCCGCGAGGCGCACCTCGATCACATGCGCCTCGCGCTCACGCCGGCGCCCGCCGTCCTCGAGGAGGGGGTGCGCCGCCTCGCCGACGCCTGGGCGGCCCACCGCCCGGGCTCGGCCGTCCCGCCCATCGAGCGCGACCGCGCGACCTGGCTCGGCTGACCGGCCGCCGAGGGTCCGGTCGTCTCGCTAGAGCAGCTCGGCCAGCAGGTCGAGGTGCTCGAGATCCGAGAGGTCGAGGACCTGGAGGTAGGTGCGGGTCATGCCCTGCTCGGCGAGGGTGCCGAGCTTCTCCCGGGCCTCCTCGAGGGTGCCGGCCACGCCGTTGCGGCGCAGCTCGTCCGGCTCGCGACCGATCGCCGCGGCGCGGCGGGCCACGTCGGCCTCGGTCTCGCCGACGCACACGACCTGGGCCACCGAGAACGTCATCGTGGCCGGATCCCGGTCGATCGCCTCGCAGGCCGCCACCACCCGCTCCCGGGCGGCCGAGATCGCGCTCGGCTCGGGGAAGGGCTGGTTGAACTCGGTGGCGTACCGGGCGGCGAGGCGCGGCGTGCGCTTCGGGCCGTGCCCGCCGATGATCACCGGGACCGGGGACTGCACGGGCTTGGGGAGGGCGGGGGAGTCGACCACCTCGTAGTGGGCGCCCCGGTGGGTGAAGGTCTCGCCGACCGGCGTGGACCACAGGCCGGTGATGATCGCCAGCTGCTCCTCGAGGCGCTCGAAGCGCTCGCCGAGCGGCGGGAAGGGGATGCCGTAGGCCGTGTGCTCGGCGTCGAACCAGCCGGCCCCGAGGCCGAGCTCGACGCGGCCGCCGGACATCTGGTCGACGTTGGCGACGCTGATGGCGAGCGGGCCGGGGTGGCGGAACGTGGCGGAGGTGACGAGCGTGCCCAGGCGGATCCGCGAGGTGTCGCGGGCCAGGCCGGCGAGCGTCGTCCAGGCGTCGCTCGGCCCGGGATCGCCGCTGACGTCGCCCATCTTCAGGTAGTGGTCGGAGCGGAAGAAGGCATCGAAGCCGAGCGCCTCCGCCCGGGTGGCGACGGCGAGGAGGTCGTCGTAGGTGGCGCCCTGCTGGGGTTCGGTGAAGATGCGCAGCTCCATGCCCGGCACGCTACCCAGCCCGGCCGGTGCTGCTCCCGGGGACGCCGGCGGTCGCCGTCACTCGACGACGAGCGTGCCCTCCATGCCGGCGTTCCGATGGCCGGGGATCGAGCAGTAGAAGGTGTAGGTGCCGGCCTCGTCGACCCGCAGGCCGCCCTCGCCCGAGCTGCTCTTCGTGGCCTTGATGCGCAGGTCGAGCTCGTCGATCACGAAGTCGTGGAGGATGTCGTCCGAGGTGAGGACGATGGCCACGTCCTCGCCGGCCTCGATCGTGATCTCCTCGGGCTCGAAGGCGAACGAGCGGGAGGCCACGGTGATCCGTCGGGCGCCATCGGCCACGGGCGGGGCGTCGCCGTCGGCGCCGCTGTCACCGCAGCCGGCGAGGACCGCAGCGAACACGAGGGGGAGGGCCAGGACTCGACGCATCGGGTGCTCCTCAGCGCTCGGGGGGGGGGTGGCCTCGAGGCTCGCACACCCGCGGTGACCGGGCCCAACCAGCACGGGGGATCTCCCGCCGCGGCGATTAAGAGGATACTCTTTCTCGCAGATCGCCAGACCGCCGCGCGAAGGAGCCCCATGTCGACGACCACGTCCGAAGAGTTCGAGAAGGCCACGAACTACTCGTTCAAGGAGGAGGACATCGAGCGGGCCAAGGCGCTCGTCGGTCAGTACGCCCCCTCCAGCGCCCGGGAGCACCTCACCGAGGCGACCCACGACGCCATGCGGAACTTCGCTCGCAGCTACGGCGACGACAACCCGCTCTACAACTCCGCCACCTACGGCGAGCAGACGCGCTGGGGCGGTCAGATCGCCCCGCCGATGATCCCGATCGCGCTGAACAACCCGCTCTACGGCGACGCCCCCAAGGAGAAGATCCGACGCCCGAGCTTCCGGGGCATCCACGTCTTCGTCTCCGGCAGCACCTGGAACTGGTACCGGCCGATCCACAAGGGCGACCGGCTCTACAGCTTCGGCGGCACCGAGTCCGTCGTCGAGAAGAAGTCGGAGTTCGCCGAGCGCTCGCTGCTCATCACCTACGTGAGCGTGAAGGTGAACCAGCGGGCCGAGATCGTCGCCATCTCCCGCACGCTGGCCATCCACACCGAGCGCAAGACGGCCCGCGAGAAGGGCAAGTACTCGGACATCCAGCCGGCCTCCTACACCGACGAGGACATCGCGAAGATCGACGAGATCTACGCCAACGAGCACGTCCAGGGCGCCACCCCCCGCTACTGGGAGGACGTGCAGGTGGGGGAGCAGCTCACACCGATGGCGAAGGGCCCGCTCACCGAGACCGACATGATCGTGTTCCACGCCGGCGGCTACGGCTTCGTGCCCTACGCCCCGTGCTCGAACCGCATCGCCTACAAGAACCGGCAGCGGATCGCCCCCTTCTACGTGAAGAACGAGTACGGCATCCCGGACGTCGCGCAGCGCGTCCACTGGGACTCCGCCTGGGCTCAGGCCATCGGCAACCCCATGGCCTACGACTACGGCGTGATGCGCGACTGCCACCTGTCGCACTTCATCACCGACTGGATGGGCGACGACGCGTGGCTGGTCAGCCAGAGCAGCGAGATCCGCAAGTTCAACTACATCGGCGACACCACGATCATCACCGGCGAGGTCGTCGACAAGCGGATCGAGGACGGCCGGTACCTCGTCGACATCGAGATGCGCGGCACGAACCAGCGCGATGTCGTCACCTGCCCCGGCAAGGCCACCGTCGCCCTGCCCAGCCGCGAGGGCGGGCCGGTCATCCTCCCCGAGCCGCCGGCCGACCTCGCCAAGCAGGCCGTGGAGCGCATGGAGCGCCACGGCGAGATCGTCCGCGAGCGGATCGCCGCCGGCAAGGACGTGTGACGGCCCTCGACGCGCTGCAGGACGAGGTGCGGGCCTGGGTGGCCCGCAGCTGGGACCCGGACGCGACCGTCCGCGAGTGGTGGGCCCGCCTGGCGGACGCCGGGTGGGCCCATCCGACGTGGCCGGCGGGGCTGGGCGGCGCCGGGCGGTCCTCGGCCGAGGCGCGGGCGATCCTCGCCGCCCTCGGCGAGCACGAGGTGGTGGCGCCGCCCCGCGGCGTGCTCGCGGCCGACCTGGCCGTGCCGACCCTCCTCGCCCACGGCACGCCCGAGCAGGTCGAGGAGCTCGTCCCGCCGATCGCCCGGGGCGAGACGGCCTGGTGCCAGCTCTTCAGCGAGCCCGGGGCCGGGTCGGACCTGCCGGCCCTGTCGACGCGGGCGGTGCGCGACGGCGACGAGTGGGTCGTCACCGGGCAGAAGGTGTGGAGCTCGGGGGCGGACCAGGCGGACGTCGGCATGCTCCTCGCTCGCACCGAGCCCGAGCGGTCCGGGCGGGACGGGATCACCTGGTTCGCCATCGACATGCACCAGCCGGGCGTCGAGGTGCGCCCGCTGCGGGTGATGAGCGGGGAGGCGCCGTTCTGCGAGGTCTTCCTCACCGAGGCGCGGGTTCCGGACCGCCGGCGGGTCGGCGGGCGCGGCGCGGGCTGGTCGGTGGCCCGCACCACGCTGGCGGCGGAGCGGGCGATGGTCGCGGGCGGCGGCGTCGCCGGCCTGCACCCGGCCCGCTCGGGTCGCCGCGGCGACCTCGACCGCACCTGCCGGGAGGTGGTCGAGCGCGCCCGGGCCCGGGCGAGCGAGCAGCGCAGCCCGCTGCGCTCGGGCGCGGTGCCGGCGGCGGTCATGCTCGACCTGGCCCGTCGGCACGGCACGAGCGCGGATCCCGTCGTGCGCCAGGAGCTGGCCCGCTACTGGAGCCAGGTGAAGGTGAACGGCTGGACGATGCGGCGCAGCGCTGCCGCCCGGGGCCGGCTGACGGGGGCCGACGGGTCGATCGCCAAGCTCACGACGGCCCGCATCTGCGCCCAGTCTCGCGACCTCTCGTACCGGGTCGTCGGCGCCGACCTCCTCCTCGCGGGGGCGGACTCGCCCTTCGGGGGCGACCTCCAGCGGGTGAACCTGGCCAGCCCCGGCAACCGCATCGGCGGCGGCACCGACGAGATCCAGCTCAACACCCTCGCCGAGCGCGCCCTCGGCCTCCCCCGATGACAACGTCTGTGTGCAGTTCCGAGCCGTAGCGGCTCGAGAACGCACACAGACGTTGGCTAGGGCTTGCGGGTGGCGGCGCGGGCGAGGCGGGCGGCGACGCCCTCGATCTGGTTGGTCGCCTCGTTGGCGAAGAGCCAGCGGCGCCGCTCGGGCGGGAGCTCGGCCTGGTTCAGGTTGTCCTTCGTGCGGGCGAGGACGTCGCGGGGGAGCCGGGCGAGCGCCGAGGCCCGGGCCATCACCTCGTCCCGCAGCCGCTCGGGCGGGAAGACCCCGTGGACCATCCCGCGGGCCAGCGCCTCCTCGGCCGTCAGCCGCTCGTTCAGCAGGTAGAGCTCGCGGGCGCCGGCCGTGCCGAGGATGCTCGTCCAGAAGATCGTGCCGCCGTAGTCGCCCGACAGCCCGTTGGGCAGGAAGCCGGCCGCCATCACCGCATCCGTCGACGCGAAGCGCAGATCGCACGAGCCGGCCAGGCTGAAGCCGGCCCCGATCGCGGGCCCGCCGATCATCGCGATGGTCGGCTTCGGCATCAGGTGGAGGAGCATCGAGGCGTGCTGATCGTGCCGGGCCAGGTCACCGTCGAGCGCGTCCCGCGGGACGCCCAGCTCCATGCCCGGGCCCGACGAGTCCTTCACGTCGCCGCCCGAGCAGAACCCGCCGTGGCCCCCCTCCGGCGCGGCGCCCGTCAGCACGACGACCTTCACGTCCTCGTCGGCCGCGGCCCGCTTCACCGCCTCGTCGATGGCGCTGATCAGGTACCCGTTCAGCGCGTTCCGGCGCTCCGGGCGGTTCATCGTGATCACGCAGACGCGGTCGACGACCTCGTACAGGAGGACCGGTGGCATCTCGGATCGCTCGGCGTCGGACACGATGGGCCTCGTTTCGGCTCGGCAGCAAATTGAGGGTACTGTAATCGCCGCCGCTAGCTGTAGATCCCATCCACGTTCGTCATGACGGGCTCCTTGAGGATTGGGGGTGCGACCCTCCCTCACCTCAAGGAGCCCGATGGAACTGCACGGTAACGCCCGCCTGACCCCGCACGGC